>ERZ791785.754-NODE-754-length-23365-cov-2.856070_pt1 | contig 23365 bp, 22 predicted proteins | sample MGYA00509947_ERZ791785 | MGnify/ENA primary metagenome ERZ791785 (study PRJEB30046, sample SAMN00791982) | human gut metagenome | study: EMG produced TPA metagenomics assembly of the A metagenome-wide association study of gut microbiota in type 2... | reverse complement strand
TTTATTCCGAAAGGCACTTTTTCAGTGCCCTCCTAAAATGTAAGATCTTTTTTTATTACTTATTCTCTTTCTACTACTAAAGCAGTACCCATTCCTCCACCTATACAAAGTGTTGCTAATCCTTTTTTAGCATCTCTCTTTTCCATTTCGTGAAGTAATGTAACTAATATTCTAGCTCCTGAAGCTCCTACCGGATGTCCAAGTGCTATTGCACCACCATTAACATTTACTTTACTCATATCAAATTTTAAATCTTTAGCAACTGCTAAACTTTGAGCTGCAAAAGCTTCGTTTGCTTCTATTAAATCCATATCTTCAACTGTTAAACCTGTATTTTCTAATGCCTTTTTAGTTGCATAAAAAGGTCCATATCCCATAATTGATGGATCTAATCCTTTGCTTCCATAAGAAACTATCTTTGCCATTGGTCTAATTCCTAGTTCTTCTGCTTTTTCAGCACTCATAACCACTACTGCTGCTGCACCATCATTAATACCTGATGAATTTGCAGCTGTTACAGTACCATCTTTTATAAATGCAGGTCTTAATTTAGCCATACCTTCAATTGTAGATCCGAACCTTGGAAATTCATCTTGTGCAAATACCTTTGGTTCTCCTTTTCTTTGAGGAATAACTACAGGTACTATTTCATCAACAAATCTGCCATCTTTTATAGCCTTTTCAGCTTTTAATTGTGAATTTAGAGAAAATTCATCTTGCATTTCCCTTGTTAATCCCCACTCTTTAGCTATATTTTCAGCTGTAACTCCCATATGATAATTATTAAATGCGTCTGTTAATGCATCATTTATCATTGTATCTAACATCTTACCATCATTCATTCTTTGTCCCCATCTAGCACTTTTTAATGCATATGGAGCTTGAGACATACTTTCCATTCCCCCTGCAACAACTATATCTACATCTCCAGTTTTAATCATTTGAGCTGCTAATGATACAGTTCTTAATCCTGATCCACAAACCATATTTATCGTCATAGCTGGTACTTCTACTGGTAATCCTGCTTTAACAGATGCTTGTCTTGCAACATTTTGTCCTAATCCAGCTTGTATAACATTTCCCATTAAAACTTCTTCAACTAATTCTGGTTTTATTCCTGCCCTATTTACTGCTTCTTTAATTACTAAAGAACCCAAATCTACTGCTGGAACATCTTTTAATGCTCCCCCAAAAGATCCAATTGCAGTTCTTACTGCACTAACAATTACTACTTCTCTCATAATATACCCTCCCATCAATTTTATAAACAATAAAGCTATTAATTGTTTAACAATTAATAGCTTTATTATAACATTTGCCCCTTTTAATTCTCAACCATATTTTGTATATTTTGTATTTATTTTAAATCATCTTTTTTTATGTAAAACACTCTTTTATATATGATTTAATATTCTAACATATTACTCTCATCTATATATTTTCAATGTCCATTGATAAATGTATATCTTTTTCTTTCGGTATAAGCTGTCTTAATTTAACACCTGTAGCACTAAACATTTTTTTTGAAGCTTTCACTGAATCTGTATCAGCATATTTATCACTTAAATATACTACTTCCTTTATTCCAGATTGAATAATAGCCTTAGCACATTCATTACACGGAAATAACGCAACGTATATAGTGCATCCACTTAAGTCTTTTCCTTTAGCATTTAATATTGCATTTAATTCTGCATGTACTACATAAAGATATTTTGTATCTAATGTTTCTCCTTCTCTTTCCCAAGGGAATTCATCATCAGAGCACCCTTTAGGAAGACCATTATATCCTATACTTTCGATTATATTAGAACTATTAACTATACAAGCCCCTACTTGCGTACTAGGGTCTTTACTCCTCATTCCTGATAATAAAGCTACAGACATAAAATAATCATCCCATTTTAAGTAAGTTTCTCTTTTCATAAAAACACCACCTTAATATATATTAGGTTAATAGAATAGTTATTATAACAATTTATTCAATTAAACTTTAAGAATTTAGAATTAAGACTTTAGGAATATAATTAACTAATCTGATTTTAAATATTTATAAGTCTATAAACTACCTAGTAGTTTCATCTTTAACTTTTCATTCTTAACTTAAAAAGTCATTCGTACTTTATACAAAAAACGAAGCGCATGCTTCGTTTTTTATTACTTAGTTCCGAAAAGTCTATCTCCAGCATCACCTAATCCTGGTACTATATATCCTTTTTCATTTAGTTTTTCATCTATAGCAGCTACGTATATATCAACATCTGGATGTTGTTTTTGTACTAACTCTATTCCTTCTGGTGAGGAAATTAGGCACATTAATCTTATTTTTTTAGCTCCTCTTTGCTTTAATAACATTATAGCATCAGCAGCTGATCCACCTGTAGCTAACATTGGATCTACAACTATTACATCTCTTTCTGCTATGTCTTGAGGAAGTTTACAGAAATATTCTACTGGTTGTAGAGTTTCTTCATCTCTATATAATCCAATATGACCAACCTTAGCTGCTGGTATTAAGTTAAGTATTCCATCAACCATACCAAGCCCAGCTCTTAATATAGGAACTATTGCCATTTTCTTACCAGCTAACATTTGACATGTAGTTTTACAAATTGGAGTTTCAATTTCAACGTCTTCTGTTTCTAAATCTCTAGTTACTTCGTATGCCATTAACATAGATACTTCTTCAACTAATTCCCTAAAATATTTAGACCCTGTATCCTTACTTCTTATATAAGCCAACTTATGTGATATTAATGGGTGTTTCATTTCTGTTACTTTACTCATTGTTTATTCCTCCTAAATTAAATCAACTAATTTATATACTAACAATTAACATATACATATCAATTATTGGTTTTACATTAACTATTTGTTATTTCTATATTTCTCTTCTATCTTAGTTATCTTTTCTAATCTTCTAACGTGTCTATCGCCTTCAAATTCAGCTCCTAAGAAAGCTTTAACTATATCTATAGCTAATCCTTTACCAACTACTCTTTCCCCCATAGTTAATATATTAGCATCATTATGCTCTCTAGTTGCATGAGCACTAAATGAATCTGAACAAAGTGCTGCTCTTATTCCTGGAACTTTGTTGGCAGCTATTCCAATTCCTATTCCTGTTCCACATATTAAAATACCAAAGTCATACTCTTTAGCTACAACTGCTTCTGCTACTGGTAAAGCTATGTCTGCATAATCACAAGATTCTTCTGTATATGTACCAAAGTCCTTAAACTCTATATTTTGTGATTTTAAATAATTAGCTATTTCAGCTTTTAAATTTAAACCACCATGGTCACAACCTAACGCAATCTTCATAAAATCATCCTCCAACTTCTTCTAATGATTAATTAAGATAGAATGAGTAGTAATTTATAATGCTATATTACTAACTTTCTCCCTAAGTTCTTAATTTTTAATTATTTTTTATTTATAAAAAAGGAAGATAGGTTCCCCCATCCTCCATTAATTAAACATCTATAATATCATATCCAGCAGCTTTATTAAGCCTATTCATTATTGCAAGTCCAACCCCAGCTTCTTCAAAGCCTTGACATAAAATATATTGAACTCCTAAATCATCGCATTTTCTTAAAGCTTCAAAAAGATTTTGAGCTATTTGATATAAATCTTTTTCGCTACCTAATGATATGATTTCACCCTTATTAAATCTACTTACATTTTCATCTGTTGTTAGTATTGCTACTTTATTATTTTTATCTATATAATTCTCTAACATTTCTGAGATAATTTCAATAGTTTTTTCATTTTTGCCCCTAATTATTTTCAGAGATGCCTTAGGTGCATAATGTCTATATTTCATCCCTGGAGCCTTTGGCTTTAAATTATCACTTGGCTTACTCATCAAAGCTTTATCTATCTCTATCCTAGAATCAACCTCTCGTAACATTTCTAGAGTAATTCCGCCAGGTCTTAATACCATTGGTGGATTTACGGTACAATCTACAATAGTTGATTCAACACCTATATCACTTTTATTCCCACCTAGAATATAATCTACTTTTCCGTCTAAATCTTCAACACATCTTTCTACTTCAGTTGGACTAGGTCTTCCTGATATATTCGCTGATGGAGCTGCAATAGGTTTTCCTGATAACTCTATAAGCTTTAATGCTATTTCATTATTAGGCATTCTTATCCCTATAGTATTAAGTCCTGCACTAGTTTCATCTGGAATTATCTCTTTTTTATCTAAGATTATTGTTAGAGGACCTGGCCAAAACTTATTCATTAAATCTTGAGCTACCTTAGGAACATCTTTAACTAGATTTGATAAATCTTTAGAACTAACATGAACTATAAGTGGATTATCTTGTGGTCTCCCTTTTGCTATAAAAATCTTTTTTACGGCTTCTGAATTTAATGCATCTGCTCCTAGTCCATATACTGTTTCCGTTGGAAATGCTACTATTCCACCATCTTTAATTATACTTCCAGCTTCTTTTATATAATCTATATCATCTCTAATATCTTTTATTATGGCAACCTTTGTTTTCACAAGACTTACCTTCTTTCTTTTAAAATTCATTTTGCCTTCTTGCTATTTTAATATTATCTATAGCAGAGCTTGTATATACAGCTTTTACACAATTTTTATATATTATTTCTAGTAAAATATATTTATTTAAAGCTCCTCTATTTATTATTTGAAAATAATAAGTATCTTCAGGATTTAATTTTTTAAGCTTTAAATATTCATGATTAACTTCTGGATATCTCTGTAAAAACGATTTACTAATATGTTTTAATGATTTATTTCTAAATTTCATAGTTGTAACTATTATTATTTCCATATCTTCTTTAGTATCATTGGTATGTACTATAGCTATTTTATCACAAATCAAAATATTCTCTTTTGAAAATAGTCCATTTTTGAATTTTAACTTATTATTTAAACATGAAAATTTTAACTTATAAAAATTAATCTTATTCAATATAGATAAAAAAATTAGTATTTCTAAAATTAATAAATATAAGTATATGAATTTTGACCTTATATTTGATAAGTAAACCATCATAGGTAAGAAGATACTTAAAAATATCATAGTACTATAAAATAATTTTTTTAATTTATTCTGCCTTTTTAATGCTTTATCTATGTACATAATTTATTTACCTATTCTAAAAGCCCTACATTATAAATGCAAGGCTTTTAATCTTATTACATAGAATCAGTATTTCCCATAGCTTTCATCTTTTCTGCTTGGTCAGCAGTGATTAAAGCATTGATAACTTCATCTATATCTCCATTTAAATAACTATCTAATTTATAAAGTGTAAGACCTATTCTATGGTCAGTTACTCTTCCTTGAGGATAGTTGTAAGTTCTTATTCTTTCACTTCTATCTCCAGTACCTACTTGGCTCTTTCTATCTTCAGCTATTCCAGCCATTCTCTCAGCTTCAGCTACCTCATAAAGTCTAGCTCTTAAAATTTTCATAGCTTTTTCTTTATTTTTAAGCTGTGATTTTTCATCTTGACATGAAACAACAGTATTAGTTGGTATATGAGTTATTCTTACAGCTGAATCTGTAGTATTAACGCATTGACCTCCATTTCCTGATGCTCTGAACACATCAATTCTTAAGTCTTTATCATTGATTTCGATATCTACATCATCAACTTCTGGTAAAACTGCAACTGTAGCAGTTGAAGTATGAATTCTACCGCTTGATTCTGTATCAGGAACTCTTTGAACTCTGTGAACTCCACTTTCATATTTTAGCTTTGAGTAAGCTCCAGAACCTTTTATCATAAATACAACTTCTTTAAATCCACCGATATCAGTTTCATTTGCACTCATTAATTCAACAGACCATCTTTGGCTTTCTGCATACTTTGTATACATTCTGAAAAGGTTAGCTGCAAATAATGCTGCTTCATCTCCCCCAGCTCCTGCTCTGATTTCAACAAATACGTTCTTATCATCATTAGGATCTTTTGGTAATAACATTATTTGAATTTTATTTTCTAATTCTGATTCTTTTTCAGATAACATAGAAATTTCTTCAGATAACATCTCTCTCATCTCTTTATCTGACTCTTCACTTAACATTTCCTTATTTGCTGCTAAGTCTTCTACAACTTTTTTATATTCTCTATAAACAGTTACTAATGTTTCTAATTCTGCGTGTTCCTTACATAGCTTTCTCCACTCACTTTGGTTCGCCATTATTGAAGGATCTGATATTTTAACTGATAGTTCTTCATATTTATTTTCAGTAAATGCTAATTTATCTAATAACATAGTATCACTCCATACTCTAATTTTTCACATTTTAGTATTATATCATAGTAATTGTAATTTTATCAACTTTTTAAAGTTCCTATTACAACTCTATCTAATCCAGCTAAATCTTTAACTACTCTTACATCACTGTATCCGTTGTTTATCATTAACTTTTTAACTTCTTCACCTTGATCATGACCAATTTCAAAAGCAAGTATTCCATCATCTCCTAAAACCTTTGAACTTTCCTCAACTATTCTTCTATAAAATATTAATCCATCTTCCCCACCTGATAAAGCTGTGTGTGGTTCATAATCTTTAACATCATCCATAAGAGTAGGAATTACTTCATCTTTTATATATGGTGGATTTGAAACTAATATCTTATATTTTTTATTCTGATTAATAACTACCTTTAACAAATCACTTTTTACAAACTTAGCTCTGTCTTTTAAGTTGTGTTTAACAATATTACTTTCAGTTACTTTCATTGGTGTATCATAATAATCAATTAGGTCAATATTTATATTTTTCCTAAAACTTGCTAATGCTATACCTATAGCGCCACTTCCACAACAAAGATCACAAACATTCATACTCTCATCTTGTGGAATATACTTTAATGTTTCTTCTACTAATATTTCAGTATCTGGTCTAGGTATTAATACCCCTTCTTCAACATTAAAATCTAATCCCATAAATTCGGCACTTTTTAAAATATACTTAATAGGCATTTTATTTTTTCTTTTTTCAATAAGCTCAAAATATTCTTTTTCATTTTTTTTGCTTATCTCTTTATCTCTATTAGTAATTAAGTATAACTTATCTTTATTTATGACTTTTCCTAATAATAATTGTGAATCAAGCATATAAGTATCTACTGCAGCTTCCTTTAAAATACTTGATCCTTCTTGTAATAACTCTCCAATTTTCTTTTTATATTCAATTCCTTCTGCTGCTAATAAAGATGCTATAGCTACTTCTATTTGCGAGTCATCAGGTTCTTTTGTAGTAAGCTCTTGTAACTTTAATCCTGGATAAGCTATTATTTTTCCTAATTTACTATCTGTTTTTCCAAGCCATTTAATTAATTCATAAGTTATGCCTGCTACAAATGGCATTAGTAAAACTCTAAGAACTATTCTTTGTATAATTCCACCCCATCCTGTTAACGAAAAAACTATTATACTAACAAACATAGTTAAAAATAAAAAGTTAGTTCCACATCTTGGATGAAATCTGCTATATCTCTTAACATTCTCAACAGTTAATTTCTCTTCATTTTCATAACAAAAAATAGTCTTATGCTCTGCTCCATGGTATTGAAAAACTCTATATATATCATCTAACTTACTAACTAAATACATATATAAGATTAAAATTCCTACCCTTATTACAGACTCTATTAAATTCAATGCTATTGGATGTAATCCAAAGCTCTTAAATATAGAAGCTAATACTGTCGGAATTCCAACAAATAATCCTACAGATAACAAAAGGGAAAACATCATTGTTCCAGTAACTATTAAGTCATTTGCTCCCTTATCACCAAGCTTCTTCTTTAACCAAAGTTCAAACTTAGACTCTTCTTCATCTTCCTCAAAAAAACTAGCAGAATAATTTAAAGTTTTAATTCCAACTATTAAAGAATCTATTAAAATAAATATTCCTCTTATAAATGGTATATTTAGAAATTTATATCTCTTAGTCAATGGTTTGACACTTTTCATGTCTACTTCAATTTTACCACTTGGAGTTCTTACTGCTGTAGCTAATCCTTTTGAGCCACGCATCATAACTCCCTCTATTACAGCTTGACCCCCAACATCACATTTTCTCATATCATCACTCTTTCAAAATTATTTTTGGCTCTTATATTTTATATAACAATGTCCACATAATGATTCATATTCAACATTATCAACTAAATCTATAGCAACTTGTTCTCCTTCAAAAACAAACTTACCATTGATTTTTCTTCCGTTTAAGACAGCTTTTCTTCCACACTTACAAATTGTTTTCATTTCTTCAATACTATGAGCTAATAGTAATAATCTTGTACTACCTTCAAAACCTTGCATCTTAAAATCCGTTCTTAATCCATAGCATATTACAGGTATATCTAATCCGACAGCTATTTCAAATAATTGGTCTATTTGATATGATTTTAAAAATTGAACTTCATCTACTAATATACAATTAATTTTATATTTATCATCATTCCATTTTTTAACTTCATCATATATATTCATATCACTATTTATTACTAAGTCAACTTTTCTTTCTACTCCAAGTCTAGATACTAACTTATCTCCACCTTTTTTATCAGTAGCTGGTTTTATTAATACTACATTCATTCCACGCTCTTCGTAGTTATGTGCTACCTGCATTAAGTTAGTCGATTTTCCAGAATTCATCGCTCCGTATCTAAAGTATAATTTACTCATTAATTCGTCTCCTTTTTCGATAGTTATATATCGATTATAGCATTTTAAGCCATTATTAAAAAGATGTTTTATCCCTTAATTATCATTGACCTTTTCTACCCCTTATGTTATACTCAATTAGTCATTAAATATGTCGTTTAATGATACTTAAATTTCGAAAGAGGTGAATCATAATGAGAGAAGGCATACATCCAAATTACCATCACGATGCTGTGGTTAAGTGCGCATGTGGAAACACTTTCACAACTGGATCAGTTAAGGAAGAATTAAAAGTTGATATATGTGCTAAATGCCACCCATTCTTCACTGGTAAGCAAAAAATCGTTGATATCGGCGGTAGAGTTGATAAGTTCAACAAGAAATTCGGTCTTAACAAGTAATTTAACTTTTTTTGATCAACAGGAAAGATTTTTATCTTTCCTGTTTTCTTTTTATTTTAAAATTTTTACACTAATTAATATGTATACAAAAAGAGAAAGTCTTAATTTTTAACTAATATTAAATATATTAAATGCAAAAATCTAGCTAGCGCTAGATTTTTACAATTAACAGCATAGGAGCTAACAATAGCTTCTATCTCAACTCTTAAGTTTTGATACTTAAATAATAAAGAGTAAAAAGACAATACAAAATTGCTTTTTTACTCTTTATACAGTTATTACTTGAAAGTTTTTTTATTTAACTATATGAATATTAGATAGTACCATACCATGTATAGCTGCGTACTCTTTTTGAGTTTCTAAAGATAACTCCGGTGTTGTGTAAATAATATAGTTATCGCTTATATTACAAGTAGTTATATTGGAATGGTCCCCTATATTGATAACTTGTTCATTTTTTCTATCATAAAATTGTATTTTATCAAGCTCTTGCCATGATATAAACCTCTCACTAATTTTAGGGAAATCATATGAATAATCATTATTAGCCTGAATAGTAATTAATTTATTTTTCGTATATACATCTAAGTAATATTTTTTATCATAATCTACAGATGATACAACTAAAGACTCGTTATCCCCTTCTATATAAAGAACCTTTTTGTTATTAGTTATTTGTCTTACTTCATTAGTTTCTATATTTTCTATACATACAGCTGATGAATTATGATTATATATATCCTCAGTAATATAGGCTATGCAATTATTTAATATTACAGGACTCGTAGCATTTTCTTTAAATACAGAAGTCTCACCAGTACTTATAGTATATTTTCTTATTAATGGATACATCATATTATCTTTATATTCATAATCTACCCACAAAATAAAATCATTCCCCAAAGATAGTGGACTTGAATCTAGAGATAAAAAAGAATCACTTTCAAATATTGTAACTATCTCATTAGTAGATTTATCACATAATTTTATTCTTGTACCTTGCTTTTCATATTGATAACCCCCTTCTATCCAAACTATATATTTATTATTTTCTTTTAGTAAAACTGGCCTTAAATCATTTTCTACTTCATGAATTATATTACTAGTACTTGTGTCCATATTATAAGCTAATAAATTATACTTACTATTTTCATTTCTACCAGTATATCCATATATAATACCATCATCCGAAACTCCTAAAGGTAACCAAGGAATGTCTTGTTCTAATTCTCCTAATATTTTATTAAACGATAATTCACTTTCAAGAATACTTTTATTTAAAGTATTCTTAACTTCTATATCATTCTTACTATTAGCAAAGTCTGTATTATATATAATGTATAAACAAATTATAACTATAATTAATGTAATAATTATTTTATATTTTTTCATCTTAGTAACTATCCTTATTTAATATATTCTTTATATTACCATACGATCCCTCTAACATCAGTTACATTAGCCATTGTAGAAAGAGATACGTTATAGTATGGATTCTTTATATTTTGATACCAACTTACTGAAGAAGCATTATATATAGGCTCAGCATAATGAATAGTATCTCCATAATTATAATAACCATCTATTGGAACCCAATGGAATATTTCATATCCTGCTGGATGTCCTGGAAGATACGAACCACCTGGAACCTCCCATATATCTGCAGCTATCCCATATCCTCTATCTATAGAATATACTACTTTAGATTTTAATCCTGATGCAGTAACCGATGAACCATAAATACTATAATAGTTTATTCCTTGATATTTGTTTAGTGTATATTGCATTGGATTATATCCATCTGCATTACCTCCAACCCACCATGGAGTATTTCCCCATACATCTGTTTCTAGCCAATCCTTATGAGCTAAAGTTTTTTGTGAAGGATTGGAGCTCCTTGAAGAAATTATAGATTTTGCTGTAGATGGCCCACAGTAATAGTCTTGCTCCTGTGGAACTTGAAGTAAAGTTTCTATCATTCCGCTAGCAGCCCTTGAAAATAAATTAACATTGGTATAGTTACCAGTGTTTTTAATCTTCTCTAAATAAGCATTAGAAAGTTGCTCATTACTTCTTTCAATTGATTCATCTAAAAACGTGTTAGCTGATAAAATAAATTCCTTTTCATATTCATCACTAGATAAATTCTTTGACTTTTGTAAGTAATAATCTTTGCTTATGTTTCCTTGTTTAAACTCATAATATAATTCTGCATTATCACTTTTATTTTTATCTTTAGTAGATTCAAAATCTACATAGGTAGATTTATCCCCCTTGCTGAAGCTATTTGTAATAAACCCACTATTACTTGGTGATGCATTAGCCATACTTATCGTTGATGATGTTAAGATAAAAGCGGCTACCAAAACTTGTAAAAACTTTTTTTCATTATAAGTCCCCCTATATACCATTTTATTAATTTTTCATAATAATTTTAACATAGCTATATACTCATAATTTGTAGTAATTTGTAATAAATATATCTTTTTTAATATTATATAATAGTTTTAATATCAAACAATTATTGAAGAAACCCAAAATACTGAAAGCACTAATGAGAAGGGGTTATCTGTTGAAAAAATATGAAAAACTTCAATCAAAGATAAACCTTTTGCAAGCTGAGAATGTATTATTAAAAAAGTTAGAAATGATAGAAATAGGTGATTATATTGACTATCATAATAATTATAGGTCTCAATGAAATTAAAAGAAGATGACTCCTGTTAATTACAGAAATTATCTTCTTAATGTTGCTTAGACTTTTTATAATATCTATTTAATCTGGTTAAATCCAATAATTTTTATTATGTCGAAACTATAGAAATACTTGATTTACTAACTATTTTATTAATTCTATTTATCTAAATCCTTACGTCTTCTTATAAATAATCCTAATAGTGCTAACATACTACCTTTAATTATAGTAGCAAGTCCAGATCCTCCCCCTGTTGCAGGTAACTTATTAGCATTAGAGTTTGAGGAACCTTCATTATTTGACTCTTGCTTACTTGGGTTTATTTCCTCTTTATTTTGTTCTTCTTGATTAGGTTTTTCTTGATTTACAACTACATTATTATTATTATCTTCTGTACCTACATCCCCTTTATTTTCATTTCTTGAAATGAAGTCATTAACAGAACTTAAAACATCTTTATAAATATTCTTAACCTTTAGCTCTATTTAGCATTCTTCACTATAATTATTAACCTTTCTAGTTAATGTACTTTTCCTAATAGAAAATCTTACTATTGTATATTCATCGCTATGTTCTACACTCCTTATATTTGCAGCAAATTCTTCTAAACTTAATAATAGCTTATCTGAAATATCCTTTTATTTATAAATTACTTAATTCTATCAAAAAAACTTTGATATCACTATTTTTTATCTAAATAGTATTATTAATAGCTCCTACGCTATAAATATAGAAAGTATTTTTACAAACAAAAGCCTTAACATATATTTTCTATATACTGTTAAGGCTTTTGTTTGATATATTGTTTTCGTATTAATTATTAGTCTTAAATGATTTATTAACACTATTTATATAATATTTTAGTATAGCTTTTTCACCAATTTTTTACCTATTTTTCACCATATTGAACTGTATTAGTTATTCTTTCAGGAAGTTTACCCATATTTTTTCTTCGACACTTTGGACATTTTTCAACTTTTGTTCTATGATCAATAACTTTAACTTTTTACTCTTAATTCCTAACTACTTTTTAAACACATCACTTTTTGGAAATACTGAAATAAATTCTTCGTTATCCTTAGTTTTAGAAAGCATATTAATAAGATTTTCAGTTATAGTTTCTATATTTCCATCTCTATACATAACTCTTCTTATAGCAAAAGCAACTTCTTTTTCAGCTTCACTTAACAATAAGTCTTCTTTTCTTGTTCCTGACTTGTAAATATCTATAGCTGGGAATATTCTTCTTTCTTGAAGCTTTCTATCTAAATGAACTTCCATATTTCCTGTTCCTTTAAATTCTTCAAATATCATATCATCCATTCTTGATCCAGTTTCAACTAAAGCTGTAGCAAGTATAGTTAATGATCCACCTTCTTCTATATTTCTAGCTGCTCCAAAGAATTTCTTTGGCATTATTAATGCCCCTGGATCTAAACCTCCAGATAAAGTTCTTCCTGTTGGTGTTATAGTAAGATTATAAGCTCTTGATAGTCTAGTAATACTATCTAAAAGTATAACTACATCCTTACCTTGTTCAACCATTCTTTTAGCTCTTTCCAATACCATTCTCGATACCTTAATATGGTTTTGTGGTTCTTCATCAAAAGTTGAATAGATAACATCCCCATCTATTGATCTCTTCATATCCGTAACTTCTTCAGGTCTTTCATCTATTAATAAAACTATAAGTTTAACATCTGGATAGTTACGTGAAATATTTTGTGCTACCTTCTTTAATAAAGTTGTTTTACCAGCCTTTGGTGGCGCAACTATTATACCTCTTTGCCCTTTACCTATTGGACATATTATATCCATAAGTCTTGAAGATAAGTCATTTCTATCTTTACTTTCTAAATGTAATCTTTCATTAGGATATATAGGCGTTAAAGTTTCAAAAGCTTTTCTTCCTATAGCTTTGTTAGGATCTTCACCATTTACTTTCTCAACAAAAAGTAGAGCCTTAAATTTTTCTCCCTCTTTAGCTTCTCTCACTTTCCCTTGAACCTCATCTCCTGTTTTAAGGTTAAATCTTCTTATTTGAGACGGAGATACATATATATCATTTTCTCCTGTTTGATAATTATCACATCTTAAAAAACCAAAGTTATTATTTTCTTGAACTTCTAATACACCTTTGGCAGAACCTGATTCATTTATCATTACTTTAAGTCTTTCTTTTTTTTCTTCCCTATTTTCTTCATTAACTTGTTCTTGTGTTATATCCACTTCTTGATTTACAGCCTTCAGTTTAGGAGCAATTTTTTCTACTAATACTACTCCATCTTTTTCAATTCTATTAGGTGAAATTTTTATTATCTCATCTACTAATTCTAATTTTTTTAATTTACTTATATTTTTAATGCCTAAATTCTTAGCAATTTCCTTTAACTCTGCTAAGGTCATCTTTTCATAGTTTTCTCTTGTCAAAACTACACCTCCAATTGTTATTTTACATAGGGAATTCTTAGACTATCTCTCTAGAACTGATATATGTGAATTGAATTATTATCTATAATTTAGATTATATAAAGCAGAAATTTATCTCTTTTGCTTATGTATATATAATTATGAAGCAATAAAAGATAAAAAACAATAAAAACTTATATTATAAGCTTATCCCTTTTTTTATTTTTTATAACAACCATCAAAAAAGAAGCACAGAATATCTATGCTCCTCTATATATTTAATTACTTATTATTTTTTAATGATGCATTTATAAATCCTATGAATAAAGGATGTGGATTATTTGGTCTTGATTTCAATTCTGGATGGAATTGAGTTGCTACAAACCATGGATGATTTTTAACTTCAACAATTTCAACCAATTTACCATCTGGGCTCGTCCCTACTATATTCATTCCAGCTTCTATTATAGCTTTTCTAAAATCATTATTGAATTCATATCTATGTCTATGTCTTTCATATATTAATTCATTTTTATAGCTTTCATACGATTTAGATTCTTTATCAAGATTACAAGGATATGCTCCCAATCTCATTGTTCCACCTAAATCTTCTATATCCTCTTGATCTTTCATTAAATCAATAACTGGATACTTAGTATTTGGGTTAATCTCTGCACTATTAGCACCTTCATATCCAAGAACATTTCTTGCAAATTCAATTACTGCTGTTTGCATTCCTAAGCAAATTCCTAAGAAAGGTATATTATTTTCTCTAGCATATCTAATTGCTTCTATCTTACCTTCTACCCCTCTATCTCCAAATCCACCTGGAACAAGTATTCCATTTACATCATCAAATAGCTTTTCAGCTGTTTCAGTTGTAACATCTTCAGCATTTATCCATTTAATATTTACATTTGAATCATTATAAAGGCCACCATGCTTTAATGCTTCAACAACAGATATATACGCATCGTGAAGTTCTACATACTTACCAACTAAAGCTATATTAACCTCATCTTTAATAACTTTAATCTTCTTAACCATGTCTATCCATTCAGTATTATCTATATCTCTACAGCCTAACTCAAGCTTTTCAACTACTAATCTATCTAATCCTTCTTTATGAAGCATTAATGGAATTTCATATAAATGATCCGCATCTAAATTTTGTATAACACATTTAGCTTCTAAATTACAAAATAGACCTATCTTAGCTCTTAGCTCCTCTGATATCTCTTGTTCACTCCTACAAACTATTATATCAGGTTGTATTCCTATACTTCTTAATTCTTTAACTGAGTGTTGAGTCGGTTTAGTTTTAAGTTCACCTGATTTTCCCAAGTAAGGAACTAATGTTACATGTATGAAGCATACATTTTCTCTACCTACATCATATTTTATTTGTCTTATAGCTTCAAGAAATGGTAGTGATTCTATGTCTCCAACAGTTCCTCCTATTTCAGTTATAACTACATCTACATCTTGTTCGTTACTAACTTTATAAACTCTTTCTTTTATCTCGTTAGTTATATGTGGTATAACTTGAACTGTACCTCCTAAATATTCACCACGTCTTTCTTTAGATATTACAGACCAATATATCTTACCAGTAGTTACATTACTATTTTTAGTTAAATTTTCATCTATAAATCTTTCATAATGTCCTAAATCTAAATCTGTTTCTGCTCCATCATCAGTAACAAAAACCTCTCCATGTTGATATGGGCTCATTGTTCCTGGATCTATATTTATATATGGATCAAATTTTTGAATTGACACCTTCAGACCTCTATTCTTTAATAATCTTCCTAGAGATGCTGCTGTTATCCCTTTCCCTAATGAAGATACAACCCCACCTGTGACAAAAACATATTTAGTACTCATTTATATTTCCTCCTAAACAAATAAAATTAGCATTTAATAACTATAAAAATTCAAATAAAAAACTCAATTTTTCTATTGACTATTGATTTTATATTTAGTATAATTTAAAATATCTCACTCTATAAATAATTGAGGTGAATCAACATTTTTCTATGATATCATAATATTTTATTCTTTATCAATGTCTTTTATTAGTCATTTTTTATTGTTTTATCTAAAATTACGTAATTATCCCTGAATTGCTTATTAATAAGCAATCTTTCTTCAGCTTTCTTTAAATTATAATTTATACTCTTATTACTACTAAACATCAGCTCACCTATAAGCTTATCTTTTTCTAAACATCCATATTCTTTTAATAGTAATAAAAATAAATATTTACACTCTTTATTTTTGAGTAAATATAATAAATCAAAATTAGTTATTTCATAATATTTACATAATACCTCTACCACAACTCTATACTTTTCTATATTTATCACCTCTAAATTAAACTATAGACAAAAACATACCTTTATTAACTTCAATAACCACTTATTTAATTTATCCCCATAAAACTTTCATTTATACAAAAAAAAGTGGCATAAAGCCACTTTTTCCATTTTTACTATTGAACTTTTATCTTTACCTTTATCTCTGTTGTTATAGGCGGTTGTCCTTCTGCACTTAAAAGATACTTAGCATAAATAAATCCACCATTCTCATCTATATTTATATCTAATATCTTCGTATCTATATGTAAATGTAACATACCATATGGTGTATTGTATAATGATAATCCCATTTCTCCTATTTTAAATTCCATAGTAGTACATGTTGTACCAACTCTTTCTAAAACAAATCTATCTTCTTCAATTTTAAGATTTGTCGTTGTTCCTTTCATTCCAGAAATCTCTGACTCTTCATATATAATTTCATACGAACTTTCTTTCACTATAAATTTCCCTGGAGTAATAACTTCAATTGCATCACTTTCATCTATATCAGAAAAACTTTTCACTTGAATTATTGCATTCTTCTCCATAATTTCCTCCTACTTAACTGATACTATGTACTCTTGTAATTCCTCATCACTTATAGGTTCTACTTCTATTTCAGAATTAAACTTACTTCCATACTTTCCAAACTTAACTTTAAGTACTTTTTCCGTTCTACCCTTACTATATCTTCCTGATATTCTTGCAGCTAACTTTCTATCTTCTTCTGTTCCTTCCCCTTGTAATAATACAAGTGCCCCTGAAAAGTCTGAAGTATGGAATGAATAATAACTTCCATCTATATGATTTTTAATCATATCACCTTCATCTTTAGTTCTAGCTACTATTATCTTATTATTATCCTTGGTTCTAAAATGTCTACCATATCTTAAAAGACTTAATTCATCTTCTTCTACTTCATTTTTATAATCCAATAAATCCTTTAATCTTAAGGCATAGTTAGGTTCAGTTAATTTACATCCACCTGCTGGTGATGGATATTCAGTTATTCCCCACTTTTCAGCAAGTTCCATTTGAGCTTTTCTACTTCTTCCTGATATATCTAATAACTTTTCTCTATCAACTAATCCACTTAGCTCCATTTCTGTAGGATCTAAATTTTTAGCACATAATGGTCTTAAAATCTTATTTGCAAAACCTGATTCTTTTTTTACAATATTTAATGCTTGTCTGTTTTGAGACATAGGTCTTTGATTTAAAACCTCACCTGTTATAATAAAATCTGCTTTGTATGCTTCTAATAGCTTTCCAGCATAATTCATCATCATAGCATGACAATCTATACATGGATTCATGTTTTTACCTCTTCCATGCTTAGGATTTTTAACCATATCTAAATGTTCATTAGAAAAATCAACTACCACTAATGGAATATCTATTTGTTTTGTCATCTTTTTAGCACTTTCTTCGCTAAAGAAATAAGATCTAAAACAAATACCAATTACCTCTATACCTTGTTCTTTTATAAGTTTTGCGGCTAGTATACTGTCTAACCCACCTGAAATCATAGCTAACGCCTTTGTCATATTAGCACTCCTCTACTAGTTAAATATTTTGTCAAAAACCTCTACTACCTTAAACTTAAATATAACTTGCTTATCATTATCTTTTTTATTTTCCTCAGTTTTACCTTCTATATTAGCTATATTTTCGTCTAATTTTTTTGTATCAACTATATTTTTGCTCTCATCAACAAAACATAATGGTGGAAACATTACACACCACCAATTTTGACCTTCTCCACTTCCTATTATTACTCTATAAGCCTCATAATTACCTTGAGGAAATATATAATCTCCATATATCTTATCTGGAAAATTCTCATTTGACAACATAGTCTTTACATCATAATCAAAACCTTCTTCAGCAATTACCTCTTTAGCTATACTATTAACTTCTTCTATACTCGAATTTAATATTTCCCTTGCATCATCTAAACTTTCAACACTTTCAAGTTTTATAGACATCTTATCTATTATTTTATCTCTAACTTTTAATTTTAATGCTTGATCTTCTTCAGAATCACTATTAGCTATTACATGAAATCTAATTAGCTTGTCCGCAACTTCTTCATAATTTAACTCTCTTAAATCTAAAGATGCTTCATTATTTCCTAAAGAACATCCTCCAAATAAAGTAACAATAAATACTATTATAATAAAATTAAACATATTTTTTTTCATAAAGATAACCCCCTCTAGCTTAATTATTTCCAATTTATAGGGGATTATTCATTTTGCTATTTATTTTTTATATAGTTCTTGTTAAAAATACTTCATTATATTTTTCTTTCATTTTCTCAAAACATTTTTGTGCTTTAAGCATATCATCAAAAAAAGCAAACACCGTTGGACCACTTCCACTCATCATAGAATTTATTGCTCCACATTTATTCATTTCTTCTTTTAAATCAATTAAAACCTTATGCTTTTTCAAAGTTACATTTTCTAATAAATTCTTCATATTATATGCAACATATCTTAAATTATCTTCATCCATAGCCTTTATTAATTCTTCAGTTTCTGGATGTTTTTTTACTTTTTCCATATTAAAATTCTTATACACTTCTTTAGTAGATACTCCAAAAGAAGGCTTTACTAAAACAATAATTTTATTTTTAAATGGATTTAATGGAGTAATTATCTCTCCAATTCCTTCGCATAGTGCTGTTCCTCCTTTTATACAATAAGGTACATCAGCACCTAGTTTCAATCCTAATTCCATAAGTTCTTCATCTGAAGCATTTACTTCAAATAACTTATTCATTATTTTCAATACTGTTGCTGCATCAGTACTTCCGCCAGCTAAACCTGCCGAAACTGGAATATTTTTAAATATTTTTATTTTTACCCCTTCTGCGATATTATATCTTTCTTTAAAAGCTATCGCTGCCTTATAAGCAAGATTTCTTGAATCTGTTGGTACATAATTTTTATTACACTCTATAATAATATCTTTATTATTCTTTTCTACAATAATTTCATCGTATAAATCTATATTTTGCATTATCATTCTTAAAAGATGATATCCGTCATCTCTTTTTCCAACTATATCTAGAGAAATATTCACTTTGGCATAAGCTTTCATTTTCATCTCTTTCAGTTCCTTTCAACTTTTACTATATATTCTAAATAAAGTTCAGGTATTAACCCGAACTTTATTTATCATGTTATAAATTATATTATATAAGTTATTTTATTTCTCGTAAATATCTGTTAGATTTACGTATTTGTTAAATCGAACTAATTACAGCATTAGAGTTTTTATTTTCATTTAATTTATCTATAACTTCTATCAAAGGTTCAATCTTTTCGTAGAAAACAATAATACTATCTCCTATAGTAGCCTCTCTTATAGCTTCTTTAAAAGCTTCTACCTCATCTAATACCATTTTTACACTAACATATTTATTACAACTATCTATTCCACCTTTTATAACTTTTGCAATTTCACCTGGTTTTCTACCTCTTTTATCTTTATCTTCTTTGATTATAATTTTATCAATAAATTTTGAACTAACTTTTCCAATCTCTTTTATTGATTCATTATTTCTATCTCCAGGAACTCCTATTACTCCTATTACTTTACCATCAGTTATTTCTTTTACTGCTGATAAAGCTTTCTTATATCCTTCTATATTATGACCATAATCTAATATTATTTTAATTCCATTATACTCATGAATATTAAATCTTCCATAGTTCTCTCTTGAATTTAGCTCAAAACTTTGAATTGAATCTTGTATAATATTATAATCAACATTTAATCCAATTAACGCTGCACAAGCAGCCATTACATTTTCTATATTAAATTGCAATGCACCTTTTAATATTATTGGAATATCATCAATACTACTTATTCTATATTCTCTTCTTTTCTTATTAATGCAGATATATCTTTCCTTTAAATAAACTACAGTTTTACCGTCTCTAATACTATTTATTATAAGTGGGTTTTTATAATCTTTAGAGAAATATATTATATTTGACTTTATTCTATTTATAATTGTATTACTATACTTATCGTCAGCATTAATTATTACATACCCATCTTTCTTAACAGCTTCTGCTACCAACGATTTTACATAACATAAATCTTCCATATCCTGCACGCCATCACAACCTAAGTGATCTTCTGTTATGTTTGTTATTACAGCTACATCGGCTAAGTCATACGCTAATCCTTTTCTTATTATTCCACCTCTAGCTGTTTCAAGTACAGCTATATCTACATCCTTATTTAATAGTACACATTTTGCGCTATCCATTCCTGTATCATCGCCAATATCTATACATTTGTTATTTATAAAGATTCCTTCTGTACTAGTCATTCCTGAACACATTCCAAGTTTACATAAGGTATAATTTATAAGACGTGTAGTTGTAGTCTTTCCATTTGTTCCACTTACTGATACTACAGGTATATTCTTTATATCTTCTTTATACATCATCTTAATTATTTCATCACCGACATCCCTACTCTTTCCTTCAGAAGGGTATATGTGCATTCTTAAACCTGGAGCAGTATTTACCTCCATTATTATCCCATTATTATTCATAATACTTTTTGATATATCTTTCGTACATATATCTATGCCACATACATCTAATCCTATAGTTTTAGCAGCTCTTATACATATATCTTTATTTTCTTCACATATTTTATCTGTATAGTCAATAGCTATACCACCTGTAGATAAATTAGCATTTTTTCTTAATAATAATTTTTTATCTTTTTCTAAAACACTACTTAATGAATAACCTTGCTCACTTATAAAGTTAATAAGCATATTATCTTTCTTAACTTTAGTAAGTGGTTTTTCATGACCTTCACCTCTATACTCATGTGAATTTAACTCATCTATTAATTCTTCTATGCACTTATTGCCATCACCTATTATATATGGTGGTATTCTTAAAGAGACACCAACTACCTTATTGTTTACTACACAAACTCTGTAGTCATCACCCTCCCAATATTCTTCTAGTATAATATCATCAAACTCATTTATTAATTTCTGATAAGCTATAATAAGCTCTTTTTCATTTTTTATTCCTATAATAACGCCTTTACCTTTATTTCCATACTGAGGTTTTAATACTAAAGGATATCCTATTCTTTCTGCTTCCTTTAATAAATTTATTACATTACATACTTTAGCCCCTCTAGCTACAGGTAAATTTTGCAAATATAATAATTCTTTAGTTAATAATTTGTCACAAGATATATCAGCTGAAATACAACCAGTATTACTTGTAATTGACGCTTCTATAACTCTCCCTTGCTTCCCGTAACCTATTTGATAAAAATTGCTGCTTCCCAACTTCATAACTGGTAATCCATGCTTTTGAGCAGCTTCGCATATTGCTAAAGTACTAGGTCCAATTAGCTCATCATTTAATATTTCTTTTATAATCAATATTCTACTTTTAAAATCTATAACCATGCCACTAATTAATCCATTTATTATATCAATAGCTAATTTTGCAGATTCTATACCTGCTTTAGGGTATTTATATTGATATATTATTTGATATATATCGCCTTCTACTTCTCTTGCTTTCCCATAAGCAACATCTATACCAATTATATTTTGTATTGCAATAATGATATGTTCACATATATGAGCTAAATATGTACCTTCCTTAAGCCTTTTTACAAACCCTCCATCTTCATCTATTCCACACCTATGAGTATATAATTCTGGAATCATTTTTACTAAACTCTCGTTAAATCCATTTATATCCTTGCTAGGCGTTTCACAATATCCTTCTAAATCGACATCAAGTCTTATACACTTTTTATGTGAGTATATATTCTTCCCCTCATAAATGTTACTACTTAGTATTTTCATTTTTTAAATTATCCTCCTCGAAAGGTACTTTTTTAATTAAATCAAATTTATTACCTTCCTTTAAAACATGAAGTTTAACATTAAACATACTTAAAACTTCATCACAGTATTGTTCTGATACATTGCTATATATTATTGAACTTCCATCTAAAAAATATACTGCCCCTGATCCTATTACTTCTGCAATGCCTTTATCACTTACCACTATTGCAGTATCTTCATCTATTCCAATTCCTAAAACTTCTGGATTTTGAGCTACAGCTGTTAATAACCTTCCTATTCTTCCCCTTTGAGCAAAGTGTTGATCTATTATTACACTATCAATTAGCCCTAATCCAGGTGACATTTTTAATGTGCATTTTCTTGGTGACTCCTCGTCTTCTCCTTGAACTATCATTGTATGACTCATAACAGAAGCTCCTGCAGAAGTACCAGCTATTACTTTCCCTTCACTACAAATATCCTTCAATGCATCATACACTGGAGTTCCACCTAAAATACTTGTTATTCTAAGCTGATCTCCACCTGTAAAAAATAATAAATTACATCTTTTTATTAAATCTACATTCTTCTTATTACACGCATCTTCTCTATTAGTTATATCTAATTTTTCTATATTCTTTATTCCAAGACCTGAAAAAACTTTATTATATTTACTATAACTTTCGTCCGGACATTCAGTTGCTATAGTAGCTATTAATAGCATATCAGTATCTTTATTTATAAAATCAGCTACACGCTTCAATATCTCTTTATCACCTTTTTTATCTTCTGCGCCTCCTATTATTATTAAATTTCCTTCTATTTTTTCATCCATATTTTCACCTCAAATCACACATTCACTATTTTATCCATTCCTAAACCATATTATTCAAAATCATAAATTAAAAGGGGCTGTCTCTGAAATGATTTTTAAAATCATTTCAGTAGACGGTCTTTT
>ERZ791785.738-NODE-738-length-23882-cov-9.774038_pt1 | contig 23882 bp, 10 predicted proteins | sample MGYA00509947_ERZ791785 | MGnify/ENA primary metagenome ERZ791785 (study PRJEB30046, sample SAMN00791982) | human gut metagenome | study: EMG produced TPA metagenomics assembly of the A metagenome-wide association study of gut microbiota in type 2... | reverse complement strand
GCCGATGAGGCTCAGCCTGTCGGCGTCGGCCTCGCTCCAGGGCATGGCGGACCGATAGTGCATCTGCACCATGGCCTTGTCGGCCGTGGCCCAGGGCCAGACCTTCACGCCCGTGCCGGACGCAGGCCTCACGCCCTGATCGCGCCAGAACTCGAAACCCTCGCCGCGCTTGGCGAGCGAGGCGAGCCAGGGTGCCGCCTCTTCATAGGTCTTCTCGACGGACTCCCTCGTGACGATCGTCACCGTCATGCGCGACGGGTCGCCGAGGAGCTTCGCCTCAAGGGCGGAAAGCTTCTCGGTCGAGGCGAGCGCATCCACGTCGTCCCTGCCTGCGACCATCGTGCCGCCCGCCGTGAACGCATCGCAGGCGATTGCGTCCATGAAGCGGCGCTCGGCGGGTGCATGCTCGAGGTCCCTGATGCGGTCGCGCCGCATGTCGGCGAGCGCCTTTTCGTCGAACCTCGGAGCGGAGAGCCTGGCGTGCAGGATCGCCATCATGGCGGGCACGCCCTCAGGGTCGGCCTCGGCCCTGATGCCGTGGTGGAGCTGTTCGGCGTAGCTCATCACCGAGACCTTTGCGTCCCTTGCAACACGGCGGATGTCGGCGGCCGTAAGAGAGCCGATCCCGGACCTCATCGGCAGCGTGAGTGCGGCGGGCACGGCGAGAAGGCCGTGATCGACCGCGGACGTGCCGCCCGCAAGCCTCAGGTTGAGGGTCGTCCTGCCCGTGAGCGACGGATCCTCGATGATCACGAGCTTCAGACCGTTGGCGAATTCGAATCGACGGGCGCGGCCCGAGCCCGTGGGCGACGGCAGAACCGTCGTTTCGGCCGTGACGGGACCGGCGGGCGGCGTGAGATCGAGCGACACGGTCCTCCTCACCTCGGTCCAGGGCTTTGCGGGCGAGGCGACGCCCTTCGTCCAAGCGGCGCGAAGCGAGGCCTTCGACGTCTTCTCGGAGGCGCCCGCAACGGCGCCGAGCTTGACGCGGGAGGCAAGGAGCGCTGAGGCGGAGGCCCTGACGTGGTCCGCCGTCACCTCGGCGAGGAAGGCCGAGACCATTTCGTCCTGCTGCGTCTCGTCGAGCATCGGCAGCCGGTAGACGACGGCGTCGGCGAAGTCGTCGGCGACGCTCGCGTTCGAAATGCGCACGGCGGCGAGCCTGCGGCTTCGGACCGCGTCGCGTCTTGCCCTCACGGCGGCGTCGAGCTCCTCCTTCGAGGGTCCGAAGGCGGCGAGCGTCTTCAGGGCACCCGAGGCGCGCTCAAGTGCGGCCTCAAGCGGCTCGTCCGTGCCGGGGCGCGCAAGGAGCAGAACCTGCGTCTCGGAGGGCGACAGGATCCAGCTCGACTCGGGCGCCTGAAGCGAGCCCTGTCCGCCGTTTTCTTTCATGAGCGCGAAGCGGCGGCCGAGGATGTCGAGGGTGAGGCGCTCGATCGTCTCGCGCCACGCCTCGTTCACCGTGTCGGAGGTCGACTCGAGCGTGCGCTGGAGTTGGATCTGCACGAAGCGGTCCGAGACCTCGGGGTCGAGCACGAGCGTCGTCAGGCGATCCTCGTTTGCAACGGGTTCGAAGCGGCCCCAGTCGGCGGGCGTCTCGAGCCCGCGGGCAGGTTCGGAGGCGAAATAGCGCTCGATGAGCTCGTCCGCCGTTGCCTCGTCGAAGGCGCCCACGAGAAGGAGCGTCATGTTCTGCGGCGAGTACCAGCGCTCGTAGAAGGCCTTCGCGCGCTCGACGGGCGCCGTGCGGATCACGTCGATGAGACCGATCGGATCGCGGTCGCGCGAAGCGCTTCCTTCGTAGCGAAGGGTCTGGAGCGGCCCGTTGATGCGTGCGCCCACGCCTTCCCTCAGGCGCCACTCCTCGACGATGATCTCGCGTTCACGCTCGAAGGCCTCGGGCCTGAACGTGATGTTGAAGGCCCATTCGCGCATGATGTGCAGAGCCGTGTCGAGCCCCGTGCGGGTGGCCTGGGGGACGGAGAGCCTGTAGGTGGTGCCGCCGAGAGACGTGACGGCGTTGACGTCCGCGCCGAGCATGATGCCGTCGGCCTCAAGCGCCTTGAAGGCGCTCTGGTCGGGGAAGTCACGCGTGCCGTTGAAGGCCATGTGCTCGACGTAGTGTGCAAGCCCGCGCTCCTCCTCAGTCTCCTGAAGGCTGCCCGCGCGCACGACGAGGCGCACTTCGAGGCTGCCCGTCGCATCCCTGCGCGGATAAAGGAACACCGTCATGCCGTTGGGCAGAACACGGCGCTTCATGGCGGATGCCGTCGGAAGCACGCCTTCGCTCACGGTCGCCTCGCTGCGGGCGGCTTCGGCGCCGCCCGTGCGGTCCGCGGCGGTGCAGCCCGTCATGATGAAAAGCGCCTCGCACACGGCCGCGGCCAGCAGTGCGGCGCGCAGGCCTGTCCTGATTTTGTTCATGCTCGTTCTCCGAGATCGTAGAGGCGGTCCGCAATGCGATGGACCGCGGGCTGGTGCGAGACCAGAAGGAAGGTGGTGTCGGGGAGCCGCTCCCTGAGGAGCGTCAGAAGCCTGACGGCGAGCGCGTCGTCGAGCCCCGAGGTCGTCTCGTCCATGAGGACGGCGGCGGGTCTTGCGAGCAGCAGGCGCGCGAAAAGCACGCGCTGCTGCTCGCCGCCCGAGAGCGTGTTCATCCAGCTGCGGGGCTCATCTTCGTCAAGAAGCGGGACGAGCCGCTCTAGCCCTGCGTCGCGAAGCGCGGCCTCGCAGCCGCTCCTCGAGACGGCATCAGCACCGTGCGGATAGGCAAGCAGCTCTCTGAGCGGCATCGGCGCGAGCCACGTGCGCTGCGTGAGCCAGACGGCGCCCGGCCTGTTTTCAAGACGTCCCTCAACCCAGGGCCAGAAGCCCGCGAGGGCGCGAAGGAGCGTGGTCTTGCCGATGCCGGAAGCACCCCTCACGACGGTGAGGCGGCCGGGCTCGGCCCCGAGGCGGAGGTCTTCAAGAAGCGGCTCGCCCGTCTTCGAGCGCACGAGGCCGCAGGCGGCGACGCGCTCGCCCTGCCTGACGCAGCTTCCCGGAAGGGGCGCGCTCAGGGCGGCCTCGAAGCCCGCGAGTCGGTCGACCGTGGCCGACCACTCGGCGATGTCGCGGTAAGCGTAGATGAACCAGCCGATAGCGGAGGCGACCTGCTGGAAGGCGATGCGGATCTGCATGAGGCCGCCGAGCTGGATGGCGCCCGAGAGGAACTTCGGGAGCGCGAAGAAGATGGGCACGAGCTGCGTCACCTGGCCGAAGCCCACGGTGAAGAACGCGAGGTCTCGCTCCCTGTTCATGAGCGAGCGCCAGTTGCCGACAATGCGCTCGAACGAAGCCCTGAGCCTCGCCTGCTCGGCCTCCTCGGCGCCCAGGCCCGCAATCGACTCGCCGTGGCGGCGGATGTCGAAGAGCGAGGTGCGGAAGTCGGCCTCCCGCCTCTGCTGCTCGAAGTTGAGCTTCATCAGGGGACGGCCGATCACGTGCGTGAGCCCCGTCGCGACGAGCGTGTAGCCGATGCAGGTCCAGACCATGTAGCCGGGAAGCGCCCACTCGGTGCCGAACATCGTCCACTCGAGCGTGCCCGACAGCGTCCAGAGGATGGTGACGAAGCTCACGATGGTGAGGAGCGAGCGCAGGAAGGAGATGACGAGCGTGAGCGACGATTCGATCAGGAGCCGCACGTCCTCGGCAATTCGCTGGTCGGGGTTGTCGGGCTCAAGGCCCGCGAGCTGCAGGCGGTAGTGGCGGCCGTCGACGGAGAGCCAACGGCCGAGCAGGTCCTCGGTCATCCAGCGGCGCCACTCGATCACGAGCTTCTTGCGCAGCCAGTCCGCATAGACGAGGACGAACACGAAGGCCGCGACGATCGCGATGAATTCCAGAAGAAGCGGGTAGATCGTCCCGCCGTCCATGGCCTGAATGGCATTGAAGAAGGCGCCGTTCCAGGTGTTGAGGCGCACGGAGAACCAGACGGTCGAGAGCGACAGGCCGATGACGGCCAGAAGCAGCAGGCGAGCGCCCGTGCGCCCTGTGCTCTGCATCCAGAAGGGACGCACGAGCCACCAGAAGGTCTTGAGCTGATGCATGGGACTTGTATTGAAGTGAGGAGCGGGCCGGGCGGCGGAGTCGTCCGCCGTCCGGCCGGGTCAGGATTTGAATGAGGCCCGGCTGAGCCTCGGCTGAAGCCGGAGCGCGGATCAGTAGTCGTAGGAGAGCTGGACCCAGAACTGGCGGCCCGGGTCGTAGCTCTTGTACTGGGTGCCCTTGTAGACGAAGACGTCAGAGGCGTTGCGGTTGTTGGTCACGTTGTAGACCTCGAGCGAGACGCCCACGCCGCGGGCCCAGTCGGGCCTGTAGAGGACCTTCGTGTCCCAGGACCAGGCGGAGGCGAAGTCGACGCGGCTGTACTTGCGGATCTGCTCGGTCATCGGGCCGTACTCGCCCTCGTGCGTCCAGGCGTAGTACTCGCCGTCGTCGCGCACGGCCTGGCTACGGTCGAGCGAGAGGTGCAGGAAGTTGTACCAGGTGAGTCCCCACTGAGCCCATTCGGACGTTGCCTCGAGGTCGAACTTCACGGGAATGTTGAAGTCGGTCGAGTCGAGGTCCTCGGCGTCGATCACGCTGCCGTCGTACCAGACCTTGTCCATGTTGACGGTCTTGCCGGACTCGAGCTCGCTGTAGCCCTGGTCGATTGCTGCGTTGCTCTTCGTCTCCTGCCATGCGGCGGAGAAGCGCACCCAGTGGTTCGCCTTCGCGAACTTGAGGGGCGCGGTGTTGTTGATGCTGAAGATCACGGAATCGTGCTCGGACTCGCCGCCGTTGTAGAACTCGCGCACAAAGCGCGTGTCGTAGCCGCTGCCCTCGGTCCTCGAGCGCGAGCGCACCTCGTCGTGGCCGTTGCGGTGCACGTAGGCGGCGGATGCGGACCAGTCGCCGAGGCGCTGCGTGAGGCCGATGCTGAACTCGTCGCTGAAGGGGGTCTTCAGGCGCTCGAGGCCGTCGAAGTCGTTGGCGGCGAACCAGCCGTCGGCGGCGGGACTGTCGTCGGAGGCGGGACTGTCGTCGGAGGCGTAGTCGTAGATGTTCTCCATCCCGCCGTTCTGCGCTTTGTAGAGCGCGTAGGTGAGGATGTTGCGGCCGTAGTAGCGGTTGGCGCCCACGGTGATGACGGAGCCGCCGTTGCCGAAGAGGTCCCACGAGGTCGTGAAGCGCGGCGCGATGTTGACGTCCTTCGTGAAGTCGTCGTACTCGGCGCGCAGGCCCGTGCGGATCACGAAGTCGCCCACGCCCATCCTGTGCTCGCCGAAGAGCGCCGCCTGGTTGTAGTCGGCCTCGTACGTGCCCGCCTTCCAGCGCGTCGTGTAGAAGTCGGTCTGCGAGAATTCGCCGTAGTCCGACTGCATCACGGACTGCGTGACGCCCCAGCGGTAGTAGTTGCTGCCGCGCCTGTACTCGGCGTGCGTCGAGGAGAGGTCCGCGCCCGCGCTAAACTGATGGCTGACGCTGCCGACCATGACGGGCTCGCAGTCCATCCTCGTCTTCGCGTTGATGACGGACTGCGTGCTCTCGAGGTCCCCGAGACCGCCCGAGGCGGCCGAGGTCATGCTCGTCGTCGAGGTGCTCCCCGTGTCGTCCATGCCGATCGTATAGCGGTCGAGCTGCGTCCAGTTCTTGACGTCGCTCGTGCGCTTGTCGGTCATGCGCGTGTACGCGAGGGACGAGTCGAGCACGCCCGCCTTCATGCGGTGCTTGACGCTGGCCGTCAGGTTGAGGCCGTCGTGGTGATCCTCGTAGCCGGAGTCGGCGACTGTCGTGAGGAAGCCCTTCGACTCGTAGCCCGAATAGGTGAGCGCGAGACTCGCCTCCGTCCAGGGCGTCGCGTAGAGCGTGGCCTTCGCGAAGAAGTTGTCGGCCGTGCGGCGCTGCGTCTGCGTGCCGCCCGCGACCGGCGTCTCAAGAACGCCCCAGTCGGTCCAGTTCTGGTCGTCGGGCACGATGGAGACTCGGGTGCCCGGCACCTGAATGGTCGGGATCTTCGACTCGCGGCGGGTGTAGCCCACGACGACGCCGAGATTGTCGGTAATGCCCCATTCGCCCGTGAAGCCGTAGGTCTTCTTTTCGAAGTCGGTCTGGAACTGGGCGGGCTTCGAGACGTCCGCGTCGCCCGAGCCGACGTCGAGCGCGGAATCGGTGTGGATGCGGCTCCAGCCCGACTTCGTCATGCGGCCGAACACGCTGATGTGGTTTTCGCCCGACCAGCTACGGGTCTGAGCGTCGATGACGCCGCCCGTGAAGCCGCCGAAGGAGGCGGGAATGTTGTGGTCGTAGACGGTAACGCTGTCGATGAGGCGGCTGTCGACGTAGAAGCCCTGCTCGTCCGAGCCGCCGAGGCGCGTCGTCGTCACCGAAGTCTGCTCGGCGGGATCGAGGTCGCTGTTGGTCGAGATGCCGTCGAGCGTGTAGTTGTTCTGATAGGCGACCGAGCCGTGGATCGAAATGTTCGACGGCTTGATCTCGCCCATCTGCAGAGAGCCGTCGCCGTGATTGGAGAACTGGACCGCAGGATTGCTCTTGAGGAGGTCCGTGATGTTGCCGTCCTCCGTCGGACGCCTGGCGATATCCTCGCGGGTGAGATGCGTGAACGACGTGAGGCTTTCGCCCGCACGGTCGCGCACGACGACGGATTCGCCTTCGTCTGAGGCTGGTTCGGCGGCGTCCGCCTGCGCAGGCTCCTCGACGGCGCGCGCAGCCTCTTCGGTCGAGGCCCAGGCGGGAGCCGTCGCGGCAAGCACGGCGGCGGCAATGAGAGTTCGGTGAAGCACCATGATCCGGTAGTCCGATTGAAAAAAGTCCAGAGATGTGCCCGTGCGCCCACGGGCGCGCAGTTCCCCGAATCTCATATGAGAATGGTTCTCATTCTTTCATTATTCTTTCTATCTGCGGATGCTTCTCATTTGCATTCGCCTATGGTGGACGACGATCATCACATAGTTGAGAATGACTCTCGCCTACTCGCAGTGCGAAAGAGCGTGGGCAAGTGCCGTCACCCGTCCTCGGACACGTTCGGGGTCGGACGCGCGGACCGATACCGCAAACACGTGATGTCTTTACGCAAATCCCAAGGGTTTACCCGCGGCTCATTCAGGCAGGAATCCGCGGCCGTCCGGGATCCAGAGAACGACGAAGCCCCTCGTCCGATGCAGGACAAGGGGCTTTCCGGGATTTCATTCATGCACGCCCGAAGGCGCGCGGACTGCGTCCGTCATTCGAGCACGGCGCCGCTCATGCCCGAGGTCACGAGCTTGGCGTAGCGGGCGAGGTAGCCCGTCGTGATGCGCGGGGCGCGGGGCTTCCAGGCGGCCCTGCGTCGGGCGAGCTCCTCGTTGGTGAGGTCGACGCTGATGGTGTTCGCGGGGATGTCGATCGTGAGCATGTCGCCTTCCTCGAGGAGTCCGATCGGACCGCCCACGGCGGCCTCGGGCGAGACGTGGCCAATGGCGGCGCCGCGGGTTGCCCCCGAAAAGCGGCCGTCGGTGATGAGCGCGACGCATCCGCCGAGGCCCGAGCCCATGATGGCGGAGGTCGGGTTGAGCATCTCGCGCATGCCGGGACCGCCCTTTGGACCTTCGTAGCGGATCACGACGACGTCGCCGGGATTGATGCGGCCGCCGTAGATGGCCTCGAGCGCATCCTCCTCGCAGTCGAAGACGCGGGCCGGGCCCGTGTGCATGAGCATTTCGGGCGCCACGGCCGAGCGCTTGACGACGCAGCCGTCGGGCGCCACGTTGCCCTTGAGGACAGCGATGCCGCCTTCCTTCGAGAACGGATCGGAAACGGGACGGATGACCTCGGCGTCGAGGATCTCGCGGCCCTCGATGTTCTCGCCCACGGTTTTGCCCGTAACGGTCGGCAGGTTCGTGTGGAGCAGGCCCGCGCGGGCGAGCTCGTTCATGACGGCGGGGATGCCGCCCGCCTCGTCGAGCTCCTCGATGTAGCGGTGGCCCGCAGGAGCGAGGTGGCAGAGGTTGGGCGTGCGCGCGCTGATGGCGTTGGCCTCCGTGAGGTCGAGCTCGAACCCGCACTCGTGCGCGATGGCGGGCAGGTGCAGCATCGAGTTCGTGGAGCAGCCGAGCGCCATGTCGACGGTGAGCGCGTTCTCGAACGCCTCCTTCGTCATGATGTCGCGCGGACAGACGTTGTTCCTCACGAGCTCCATCACCGCAAGGCCGGCCTCCTTGGCGAGGCGGTAGCGCGCGGACATGACGGCGGGAATCGTGCCGTTGCCGGGCAGCGCCATGCCGAGCACCTCGGTGAGGCAGTTCATGGAGTTGGCCGTGAACATGCCCGAGCAGGAGCCGCAGGTCGGACAGGACTTGTTCTCAAGCTCGAGGAAGGTCTTCGCATCGATCTGGCCCGTGCGAAAGCGGCTCACGCCCTCGGAGATGTCGGAGTAGGAGAGTTTGCGGCCGCAGGCGCGGCCCGCGAGCATCGCGCCGCCCGAGATCACGATGCTCGGGATGTTGAGGCGGGCGGCGGCCATGAGCAGGCCGGGCACGTTCTTGTCGCAGGCGGCCACCATCACGAGGCCGTCGAACGGATGCGCCGTGGCCATCGCCTCGACGCTGTCGGCGATGAGCTCGCGCGAAACGAGCGAATACTTCATGCCCTTGTGGCCCATCGCCAGACCGTCGCAGACGGCGATGGCCGGGAAGACGATGGGCACGCCGCCGCCCAGGGCGACGCCCTGCTTCACCGCGTCCGTAATCTTGTCAAGAAAGACGTGTCCCGGAACGATGTCGTTCTGCGAGGAGACGACGCCGATGAGCGGGCGCTCAATCTCCGCATCGCAGAGACCGAGAGCCTTGAGAAGCGCGCGCTGGGGAGCCGCGTTGATGCCTTTCTTGAGGGGATCAGAACGCATGTAGAAGTTTCCTGTGGTGAATTGATGAAGAGGGCCTTTGAAGTGGCCGTCCGATCATTCTATGGGAGCCTCCGGAGCGATTCCGACGCATCTACTCGAGATGTCTTAGGAGAAAAGTCCGAGGAATCTCGAGCGACGTCAAGAGGTACGCAAATATAGGCAGGAAGCCTTCCTCCCCTTCGCTTCCCGCTTGAGGGACGTGCCTTCCGGCATGCCGTCGTACAATGTTCGAAACATCCGGTCAGGACTCAAGACTTCGATTGCGGCCGCATCCGCCGCAGGAGACCCGCAACATGAACTTCTCGCCTCTGCAGCTCCGCAAGCCTGCACTCGCCGCTCTCGGCGAACGGGCCGAAAACCTCTTTCGCGACCACCACTACCGCGAGTGCACGCAGGTCATGCGCCAGTTTGCCGAGGGCGTGCTGCGCACGATCCTCAAGGACGACAGGCACACCTATTCGGAGATGATGCGCACGCCGCTCGTGCGCCAGCTCGCCGACAGCCTCACGTTCGAATACTTCCGCCGCATCCGCGATCTGGGCAACGAGGCCTCGCACTTCAGGCTCGGGACGTCCGGGACGATGCTCGAGACGGGCGAGCGCCACTACCGCGTGCGCACGGCCGACGACGCCGCCGAGTGCCTCAAGTACGGACACGGGATCGCGGTCTGGCTCATGTCGCTTCTCGACCGCGAGTTCCGCTATCCCGACTTCAGGCCGCTCACGCCGCCCAAGGCGAGGATCGCCGCGCAGGGCGCCCCCGTCGTCTTCAACCCCGACCAGCAGGCCGCGATCGAGCTCTCGCAGGGGCGCCATCTCGTGCTCGCACCGCCGGGCTGCGGCAAGACCGCCATCCTCACCGAGCGCATCGCCGTCGCGCTCAAGGACGGCGTGAACCTCTCCGACATGCTCTGCCTCACGTTCACGAACCGAGCCGCGCGCGGCATGAAGGAGCGCATCGACGAGCGCTTCACGGACCGGTGCATGGACACCCTTTACGTGGGCAACCTCCACCGCTTCTGCTCCCGCCTTCTCTTTGACAACGACGTCGTCTCCGAGATCTCGACGATCCTCGACGAGGACGACGTCCACGACGTGATCGAGGGCCTGCTCATCGAGAACATCCCCGGCGGCTGCAGAGGACGATCCCTGCCGGGCAATGCCGCCGACTACATCATGGCGCGCTCGGCAAGGCTCTTTCAGGAGGCGAACGGCTTCCCCGAGGAGACGTTTCATCGCACGCCAGAATTCGACGTCAACAAGAAGAACCAGGACGAGCTCGACGCCTTCGGACTGATCAAGGTCGACGACTTCGGCCGCTGCATCGAGCTCGACCATGCCGCGATCGACGCGGCCGCAAGGCGCTACCTCGAGTACAAGACCGCGCAGCACCTGCTCGACTTCAACGACCTGCTCCTCAAGGCCTGGGCCTGGCTCGACGCCACCCCCGAGGCCTGCGGGCGCTACGCCTGGATCCAGGTCGACGAGGTACAGGACCTCTCGCCCCTGCAGCTCGACATCGTCAAAAAGCTCTGGAACGACTCGATCGACAGGAGCGTGTGCGTCTACTTCGGCGACGAGCAGCAGGCGATCTTCTCCTTCATGGGCGCCAAGCTCGACACACTCAGGGCCCTTCACAAGACGCACGAGATCCACCGCCTCTACAGGAACTTCCGCTCGCCCGACTACCTGCTCAACATGTTCAACACCTATGCGCAGCGCGTGCTCGAGTGCGATCCCGAGTTCCTGCCCAAGGCCGAGAAGACGGTCGCAAGACCCGAAGGGGCCCTGCGCGCCATCCGCACGGCCACGCCGCAGTCGCAGCTGATGCTGCTGTGCGACCTGCTCGAAGGGCGACGCCCCGAGGAGACGACGGCCGTCATCGTGCCGAGCAACCGCGAGGCCGACGCCGTCAGCGCCGCCTTCAAGGCACAGGACATCGAGCACTTCAAGATCTCCGGCAGCGACATCTTCAGGCAGAACATCCTCAAGGCCGCCAAGGCCTACCTGAGCGTGCTCAAGGACGACTTCAGAAGCGCCCCCTGGGCCCAGCTCGTCTATCGGCTCAGCTCGAAGAAGAACCTCTCCCTCAAGAAGATCCGAGACTACCTTGCCGTCGAATTTCCCAGGCGCGGGCTTCTTGCCTCCGACCTCATGCTCTACAGCACGCATGACGAAAAGGAGCCCGTCAGCGCGCTCGAGGACTTCATGCGCGCCTACGAGGGCGAGCTCGTCGTCTTCGACACGGAGACCACGGGCCTTGACATCGGCCTCGACGAGGTGATCCAGATCGCCGCCGTCAAGCTGCGTGCGGGCGAAGTCGTCGAGCGGCTCGTGCTCTACCTTGAAACGGAGCGCGAGATTCCGAAGATGCTCGGCAACATCCCGAATCCGATGCTCGAGGAGTACGAGGCGCACCGCGCCGAGCTCGTCACGCCCGAGGCGGGCTTCAAGATCTTCCTCGACTTCGTGGGCTACGCGCCCGTCGTGGGCCACAACGTCGAATACGACGCCAACATCGTCAACGCCCAGTACGCCGTCCTCAAGGACCAGCTCAGGCGCGTGCGCGGCGATGCGGCGGGACCCGACGAGGACGTCGACCGCACCGAGCTCGTGCGCCGCTTCGACACGCTCAAGCTCTCCCATGCGCTCGAGCCCGCGATCCTCAAGGCCGCGGGCCTTGCGCGCCTTCCCTCGCACAAGCTCAAGGACCTCATCGCGGTCCTCGGACTCGAGGGCAGCAACACCCACAAGGCCGACGACGACGTCGAGGCGACCGTCAGCCTGCTGCGCTGGTTCCACGCCCAGGCCCGTCCGCTCGTCGAGCTCCAGCGGCGCTTCCTCTCCAACCCGAGCGTCGTGCGCATGTCCGACACGCTCAGGAAGATCGTGCTCCCGATGTTCCTCGAGCACAGGAACCTCATGTACCGCAGGATGCCCGCCGCCGACGAGGCGATCCTCGTCCAGGTCTTCAGGCAGTTCATCGAGGCCCTGCCCAACTACACGGACGACGAGGGCGAGATCGAGAACATCCGCAAGAAGCTCCCGCTCATCTACGAGTACCTCGACCGCGTGCTCATCAACACGACCTCACAGCCGACGCTCTACGCGCAGCTGCAGAGAAACCTCGTGCAGATCAACTCCCTCAAGGAGCCCGACCTCTGCTCGAGCGACATCGTGCGCGACCGCGTCTTCATCTCCACGGTCCACAAGGCCAAGGGGCTCGAGTTCGACAACGTCATCGTCACCAGCGTCATCGACGGCACGTACCCGTTCTTCAAGAACCACGACAAGGCCGACATCCTCGAGGACGCCCGCAAGCTCTACGTCGCCATCAGCCGAACAAAGCGCACGCTCGTCCTGACGATGCCCGCGGCGAACGCCTGGAACTACGCCCAGAGGCCCTCGCGCTTCCTCGAGAGCATCTCAACCTACTTCGAGAAGTCCTCGGCATAGCCGCCGGAAATCCTCTCGAACAGAAACGGCCCCTGCCTTCACGGGGGCCGTTTTCGTTGACGGACACGACGTCAGGCGGCTTCGGCTTCGAGGGCGCGCTCCTCGAACCTGCGCTTGATGCGCTTCATGAGGCGCACGTAGAGGTAGAGCAGCGGCACGACGGTGACGGCCCAGCTGATCGGATAGACGATCATCAGGGTCACGTAGTCGGGGCTTGCCGCGAAGACGGTCCAGACCCAGATGAGGCGCACGGAGCACACGCAGATGAGGGTCGCCATGGCGGGCGGCATCGAGTAGCCGTAGCCTCGCATGGCGCTCGAGGAGACCTCCATGAGCACGCTGATGGGCTCGAAGCTCGCCACCCAGAAGATGCGCGCCATCGCGAGCTCGACGACGGCCGGCACGTCCGTGAAGAGTCCGAGCATCGTGCGTCCGAAGACGAGCACGAGCGCCACCATCAGGACGGTGGCGACCATGTTGAGGCCCGTGGCGACGTAGGTCGCGCGCTTGCAGCGCTCGAGGTTCTTCGCGCCGTAGTTCTGGCTCACGAAGGTCGTGGCGGCCAGACCGAAGGCGTTGATGAAGCAGTAGATGTTGATCTCGATCGTGAAGGCCGCGACCGAACCCGCCATGGCGTCCGCGCCGAGACTGTTGATGGCGGACTGGATGACGAGGTTCGAGATCGAGAAGACCGCGCCCTGAAGGCCCGCGGGCCAGCCGATCCTCACCATCGGGCGCAGCGCCGTCATGTCGATCCGGAACACCTCGCGCGGCTCAATGTGAAGCGGGCCCTCGGCCGTTATGAGGCTGAAGAAGAGGAGCGAGGCGGCGAGCGCGTTGGCGAGGACGGTCGCGAGCGCAACACCCGCCGTTCCCATGCCGAAGGCGAGCACGAAGAAGAGATTGCCCGCAATGTTGACGAGGGTCGCCGCCACCAGCGCCCAGAGCGGCGTCTGCGTGTCGCCCTGGCTTCGCATCACAGCGGCGAGGAAGTTGTAGATCGCAATGAAGGGCATGCCGAGAAGATAGACGCGCAGATAGGTGAGCGCATCGTCTCTCACGGCCTCGGGCACCGACAGCCAGTCCATGGCGGGCCCCGCGAAGCACTCGCCGACGATCGCCGCGCCTATGCCGAAGATCACCGCCGTGGCGAGCGCCGTGTGCACGGCTCTGTTCGCCCGCTCGGGCTCCTTCATGCCGAGCAGCCTCGCCACCACGACGTTGGCGCCGAGCGCAAGACCCATGCAGAACGCAATGATGAGGCCGATGACGGGCACGTTGTTGCCCACGCCCGCCATCGACTCGTTCGAGACGAAGCGCCCGAGCACCGCAACGTCGGCAGCGTTGAAGAGCTGCTGGAGCATGCCTGTGAAGGCGAGGGGCAGGGCGAAGACGATCATCTTGTCCCAGATCGATCCGTTGAGCATGTCGATCTTCTTGTTCTTGCGGCGCATATCCTTGCGTTGTCCTTTGGCTGGCTGTTGTTCTGCCGTCGAGTCCGGCACTTTCGTTCTTCCGTTCATTCTACCGCCCCCCTCCCGCCCTTCCAAGAGTCCCGAAACGAGCGCGGAGCAGTCTTTTGAGCGACCTCACCCGCGCTTGGCGCGTCGGCCCTTCGCGGCGAGGCGATAGCGTTGCCTCGGGTTCTGGCGCGCCTCGGTGGGCTCGATGACGCCCGCCTCCACAAGACGCTTCACGCGCTTGGCGGCCGTCTGGCGGGAGACGCCCGCAAGGAGCGTGATCTCCTTGACCGAAAGACTGCCCGCCTCCGCGAGCCTCTCCCTGAGAATCGTCTCGAAGTCGGCCTGATCCGCACCCGCCAAAGGCGCTGCGGACTCGTCCGGAGCCTCCGCCCTCACCTCTTCTCTTATGTCGGCTTTTTCCTCCTCGGCCGCCTTTGCGAAGATGACCGTGAAGGCGGCGGGCGTGGTTTCGACGCGCACGGCGAGGCCGTCGGCCCCGCAGCCGAGGATCGCGGCAAACCCGAAGCCCGTGCTTTCGGCGGCGAGGCCGCCTGCGAGCGGCGTGAGGGAAAGCATGCGCGCGAGCCTTTCGTTTCGGCTCGCCCTGAGGCCCGCGTCCGAGGCGAGCGCCTCGGGCGCCATGCCGAAGAGTCCGCCCGGGCTCCTGATGTCGACGGCGTCCTCGAAGACGCGCACCCGCACGGGCATGCCTCGTCCTTCAGGCGAATAATCCCTGTGCTCAAGGGCGTTGACGAGCGCGGCGCGAAGGGCTCGGGCGAAGGCCCCATCCGTCGTTTCCGCGGCGGGCGCCCACGACGCCATGACGATCCTCTCCGCCTCCGCGGCCATTTCGGCGGCGGGGCCGGGCACGGGCTTCATGAAGAGCACTCTGCGGCCCTCGTCCGCGCCGTCGTCCCTCGGTCCCTCGAGGACCGACACCTCGAGCACGAGCCTCGGAAAATGCTTCTGCGGGAAGATCGAGCCGGCGACAAGGCCGCCGAGCGTCGGGCAGATCCTGCCGTCGACGCGGGTGAGGACGCCGAGCTGCATCAGGGCCGTCTCGTCGGAGAGTCTCGCGAAGACGTTCGGATGACGCTCCCTCGCAAAGCCGAGCATCGCGGCGATCCGCTCGGCCTCGAGCTCGTCGGGATTCGCGTGCTCGACGGGCTCAATGTCAAAGAGCGGCGGACAGCGCTCCTCCATCATGCGGTAGCGCTCATAGGCGGTCAGAGGCCTGGTGCCCTCGTCAGTTCTCAGAAAGGCGCCCGCACGGCCCGCGCCCTGCACGCGGGCGGGCCTGCGCCTGCGGTCGACCTCATGCACGCGCAGCCAGGCGACGGGCCGTCCGTCAACGGACGCAATCCCCGCCTCCGCGCGCACCTCAGGCTCCACCGCCCCGAGCGCCCCGCGAAGGGCCTCGACCGCCGCCTCGGCATCGAACCCCACCGCAGACCGCCATCCGTCCTCAGGATCGGGGCCGATCAGAATCCATCCGCCCGCCGTGTTCGCAAGGGCCGAAACCGTCGCTGCAAGACTCTCGTCGGGCGCCTTGAGCACCTCGACGCTCCTGCGCAGATTCGCGCCCCTCATGAGACGCGCCAGCACGCCGCCCGCGTCCTCATTCCCGACTTCAGACATGCCGTCCTCCCGACTTGACAAATCAACTGTAAACCCTTCCGCCGGGGTGCACTCCGTCCGCTCCCGCAGCCCCGTCGCGCAACCGGAAATGGCCCCGCGACAGCTCAAACTGTAAACATGCGGTACCGGAACTGTCAACCCCGCCCGCTGACAGTAACGCATACTTTAAACTACAGATCAGACATATTTTACCTTTACACTTGCCGACTCTCTTCCTCCGGCCGGCTCACGGAAAAGCATCCCGGTCATTTCCACTCATGACTGTAAACCACGCCAAACCACCTTTCCACCCTTTACAGTTGCAATCCCTCCGTCACTCGATAATGCATCGTCATGCAACAACTGGAGCTTCAGCTCGACGGGTTCCGATGCGCTTGTCTTCAGAGCCTGCGAGCCCGCCGTCTCGCCCCGAAGGACGGGCTGAACGCTGGTCGAAGATACTTTGCGAGCTGATTTTCATCGAGCGGCCTCGGCGCATTTTGAGGCCCTCTTTGGCGCGAAGACCGTACGTCCCCTTGAAGTGGCCTTCAAAATGCACCATGCCGCAACGGACGTTCTGATCCTCGAACCGATCCTTCGGGTATGGGCTGCACGAGGTTCCATCATCCCGGATACCTCAGGCGCGCCCGCGTACTCGGAGCCGCGGACGTCGTCGAGCGCTTCATCGTGAAGCAGTCCTGAAAACAATTCGGGCGCCCGCAGCATCTGCCGCAGGCGCCCGAATTGTTCTTGCCCGTCCCTCGACGGCGCCCTTTCCGGGCTTAGCCGCAGACCCAGAGGGCCGTGCGGTAGACGACGAAGGAGAAGGCGTAAGCGAGGAGCGTGTAGGCCACCCACAGGACGGCCGGCGCCTTCCAGGTGCCCATCTCGCGCTTGATGGCGGCGAGCGTCGCGAAGCACGACGGGCTGAAAACGAAGAAGGCGAGGAAGGAGAGGCCCATCGGGATCGTCCAGCTGTGCTGCAGGATCGGCACGAGGGCGTCCTCCGCGTCGCTCGCGGTCGCGTAGAGCGTGCCGAGCACCGAGACGGCCACCTCGCGCGCGCCCATGGCGGGAACGAGCGAGATGCACATCTGCCAGTTGAAGCCGATCGGCGCAAAGAGGGGCTCCAACGCGCGGCCGAGCATGCCCGCGAAGCTGTAGTTGATCGCGGGATCGGTCGCGCCGGCGGGCGCGCCCGGAAAGGTCGTCAGCACCCAGAGGAAGACCGTGAGCGCCAGAATGATCGTGCCCACCTTCTGCAGATAGATGCAGGCGCGCTGCCAGAGGCCGTGCGCGAGCGCGTCGATGCGCGGCAGGTGGTAGCTCGGCAGCTCGAGCATCAGCGTGCGGTTCTCGCCCTTGCCCGTCGTGTGCTTGAGGATCCAGGCGACGACGAGCGCGCCCACCATGCCGAGACAGTAGAGCGCGAAGAGCACGAGGCCCTGCAGGCCCACGCCCCAGACGGAGACGTCGGGCACGAAGGCCGCGATCATCACGGCGTAGACGGGCAGCCTCGCGCCGCAGGTGAGCAGCGGCGCAATGGCGATCGTCGCCCAGCGGTCGCGCTGGTTGCCGACGATGCGAGCCGCCATGATGGCGGGCACCGCGCAGGCGTAGCCCGAGAGAAGCGGCAGGAAGGAGCGGCCCGAAAGGCCCACCGAGCCCATCGTGCGGTCAAGCAGGAACGCCGCTCGCGGCAGGTAGCCCGACTCCTCCATCAGCAGGATGAAGAAGAAGAGGATCAGGATCTGCGGCAGGAACACCACCACGCCGCCCACGCCGCCGATGACGGCGTCGACGAGCAGGTCCTTCACGAACCCGTCGGGCAGGTGCTCGGCGCACAGCTCTCCGAGCATGTTGAAGCCCTCCTCGATCCACTCCATCGGATAGGCGGACCAGGCGAACACCGCCTGGAAGACGAAGAAGAGGATGATCATCAGGATCGTCACGCCGAGCCAAGGATTGAGCACGACGCGGTCGATGCGGTCGGAGAATTCGTCGGGGAAGATCTTGTCAAGCCCGAGCTTGCGCAGGATCCTGTTGAGGCGCGCAAGGTCGTCCTCCTCGGTCGCCTCGGGCACCCAAGACGACCAGGCGGATGGGTCGGAGAGAAGCTCGGTGAGCCTGTCGATGCCCTGCTTGCGCACGGCGATCGTCTCGACCACGGGCACGCCGAGCTCGCGCGAGAGGTCCTCGGCCTTGAGCTCGATCCCGCGGCGGCGCGCGAGGTCCATCATGTTGACCGCCACCACGGCGGGGAGCTTCAGGCGCTGCGCGGCCATGACGAGCTTGAGGCCGCGCCTCAGGTTCGTCGCGTCAAGCACGCAGACGACGAGGTCGGGCCTGCGCTCGCCGCGCGCGACGCCCTTGAGGACGTCGACCGTCACCTTCTCGTCGGGCGAGCGCGGATGAAAGGAATAGGTGCCCGGAAGGTCGAGCACGCGGATCTTCTCGGGCGCGCCGATGAGTTGGCCCTCGACGCGCTCGACGGTCACGCCCGCATAGTTGGCGACCTTCTGCTTCGAACCCGTCAGAATGTTGAAGAGCGACGTCTTGCCGGCGTTCGGATTGCCGAGCATCGCGATGAGCGGCCCGGACGGATAGATGTCAACGGTGGAGACGGCCATCAGTCGCGCCTCCTCACCTCGATGCAGCGGGCCTCGACCAACCTCAGCGCAAACGTCGAGACGCCGATGCGGACCGCGATCGGATCGCCGCCCAGAGCGGCCTTCTGCAACACCACGCACGGTTCGCCCGCGGTGAAGCCGATTTCCTCAAGCCAGATCTCCCAGTCTTCGGGAGCGCCTTCGGCATGGACGCCGACCACCTCGAGCTCGTCTCCGATGGCGGCCTTGTCCAGAGTGAATGTGTCGGACATTTTTATATATGGGGGGGGCTGATCCTTCGTGCCTCGGGCCGCCTCAGGGGTTCGGAAGCCCGGGTCCAGCCCCGTGGGTGAGGGCTGAGAAGGAAAATGATTCTCTTTTAGGTGACTCGCATTTTACCCGTTTGCGCAGCCGTCGGCTCGATTCCCTGAAAAAATTCCTCGCCCGCTTGGACCGCCTCCGCCTCCCGAAGAGGCGCGCTGTCACCCAAAAATGACAGTTTTCCCTTACGACGAATACTCCCAAGGAGGTATTTGCACCCATTTCACCCTAGTCAATCTGATGTATAACCCTTGAAAATCAATGGGTTAGAATGAAAGAATCCCCTGCCATTCAATGCGGTTCGCGCCTGACGCCGAACCCGCCTCACCAACGGAGTTCCCCCCTGATGACCGAGATGACCGCTCCCGCGCGCGTTCGCGAGATTCCCTATAACTACACGTCGCTCTCGGACCGCGAGATTGTGATCCGTCTCCTGGGCGAAAAGGCCTGGGACACGATTGAGTCTCTTCGCGGCTCTCGCCGCACCGGCCGTTCCGCCCGCATGCTCTTCGAAGTGCTCGGCGACATCTGGGCGGTCGAGCGCAATCCCTATCTGGTCGACGACCTGATCGTGCACCCGAAGCGCCGCAAACTGCTCGTGCGCGAGATGAGCCGCCGCCTCGAGGCCGTTCGCCAGCGCGCCGAGGGCAATGCCGACGTGCTTCGCCTCGTCTCCGAGGCGAGCGCCGCCGTGTGCCGCTTCGACAACAGCTTCCCGAAGCTCATCGAGCGCCGTGCCGAAGTGAAGCGCCGTCTGTCCGCGATCACCGATCCGGACAACATCCGCTTCGACGGCTTTGCGCGCGTCACGCACGTCACCGACGCCACCGACTGGCGCATCGAGTATCCGTTCGTCGTCCTCACGCCCGACCGCGAGGAGGAGATCGCGCCCCTCGTGCGCGCGCTCTTCGAGCTCAAGCTCACCATCATTCCGCGCTCGGGCGGCACGGGCTACACGGGCGGCGCCGTTCCGCTGCACCCCGACACGGCCGTGATCAACATGGAGAAGTTCGACCGCCACAGCGGTCCCGTCATGCGCCGCCTGCCGGGCGTCGAGGGCGAGCATCCCGTGATTGAATGCGGCGCGGGCTGCGTCACCCGCCGCATCGAGGAGGCCGCGGCCGCCGCAGGCCTCGTCTTCGCGGTCGACCCCGCCTCGGCCGACGCCTGCTGCATCGGCGGCAACGTCGCCATCAACGCGGGCGGCAAGAAAGCCGCCCTCTGGGGCACGACGATCGACAACCTCGCCTGGTGGAAGATGGTCGACGTCAACGGCCGCATGATCCGCGTCGAGCGCGTCAACCACAACTTCGGCCGCATCCACGAGGTCGAGACCGCCGAGTTCGACATCCACGAGCTCTCCGACGAGGGCGCGGTCGTCAGGACAGAGCGCCTCTCGATTCCGGGCCGCACCTTCCGCAAGGCGGGCCTCGGCAAGGACGTCACCAACAAGCTTCTCAACGGCCTGCCCGCCATACAGAAGGAAGGCACGGACGGCATCATCGTGAGCGCCGCCTTCGTGCTGCACCGGATGCCCGACTTCGGCCGCACGGTCTGCCTCGAGTTCTACGGCACCGTGGCCGAATCCACACCCGCCATCGTCGAGGTGCGCGACTTCGTGCGCGGCCATCCGACGGTCGAGCTTGCGGGTCTCGAGCACATCGACTGGCGCTACGTGCGCGCCGTCGGCTACCGTGCCAAGCTCGAGGGCCGCGGCATGCCCAAGATGGTGCTTCTCGCCGACATCGTCTCCGACAACGAAGCCGACCTCGACGCCGTGGCCGAACGCTGCTGTGAAATGGCGCGCGCCCGCGGCGGCGCGGGCTTCATCGCCCGCACGTCCGCCGATCGCAAGGCCTACTGGAAGGAGCGCTCCCGCACGGCAGCCATCGCCAAGCACACCAACGCCTTCAAGCTCAACGAGGACGTCGTCATTCCGCTCGAGCGTCTCGGCGAATACTCCGACGAGATCGAGCGCATCAACATCGAGTTCTCCTTCAAGAACAAGATCCGCATCGCGGGCGCCTTCATCGAGCGCCTCGCCGACACCGCGCTCGACGAGCGTCCCGGCATCACCTTCGCGCGCGACCTCGCGGCCCGCGTCAGGACCCGCTGGGAGGAAATGCGCGCCGCCATGGACGGCGACGCCGCGCCCTATCTCGCCGAAGGCGTCGAGCCCCGCGAGGGCGAGACCGTGTTTCTCGCCATGCGCGACGGGCGCCTTCGCATCTCCGTCAAGCGCGAGATCCTCGAGATCCTCGCCGAGGCGCTGCCCGCCGACGTGATGGCCGAGCTTCACGCGCTCCACAAGAAGCACGTGAGGAGCCGCCTCTTCGTCGCGCTCCACATGCACGCGGGCGACGGCAACGTCCACACGAACATCCCCGTCAACTCCGACGACTACGGCATGATGCAGGACGCCGAGCACACGCTCGGGCGCATCATGAGCTGCGCCGTGAAGCTCGGCGGCGTCATCACGGGCGAGCACGGCATCGGCCTCACGAAGTTCGAGTTCGTCACCGACGAGGAGCTTCGTCCCTTCCGCGAATGGAAGAACAGGATCGACCCCGAGGGCCGCTTCAACAAGGGCAAGCTCATGCCAGGCGGCGGCCTCGAGCGCGCCTACACGCCCTCGTTCGAGCTCTTCCGCGCGGAGTCCCTCATTCTCGAAAATTCGGGCCTCGGCGCCATCTCGCAGTCCGTCAAGAGCTGCCTGCGCTGCGGCAAGTGCAAGCCCGTCTGCACGACGCACGTCCCGCGCGCCAACATGCTCTACTCGCCGCGCAACAAGATCCTCGCGCTCGGGCTGATGACGGAGGCCTTCCTCTATGAATCGCAGACCCGCCGCGGCCTTTCGCTCAAGCACTTCAACGAGCTCGTCGATCTGGCCGACCACTGCACGATCTGCCACCGCTGCGTCAAGCCCTGCCCCGTCAAGATCGACTTCGGCAAAGTGACCACCGCCGTCAAGGCCTTCCTCAACCGCTCGGGCCACAGGGATCTCAATCCCGCCGCGCTCGCGGGCGGCGCGCTCGTCGACGCCGTCAACCCGATCGCCGTGCGTGCGCTCCACGCAGGCGCCGTTCGCGCGGGCTTCTCGCTGCAGCGCCTCGGCAACGAGCTCGCCGAGAAGTACCTCGCCGCGGACCTTGCGCGCATTCGTGAAAAGCCCGCCAACACCACGGGCCGTCCGAGCCTCAAGGGCCAGGTGATCCATCTCGTCTCGACGCCGCTTCCGGGCCGCATGCCCAGACAGACCATGCGCGCCGCGCTCGGCATCGAGGACGAGGTCACGATCCCGATTCTTCGGCGTCCCGACATGCCCGCCGACACCGAGGCCGTCTTCTACTTCCCGGGCTGCGGCTCCGAACGCCTCTTCGGCGACGTGGGCCTCGCCGTCGAGGCGATGCTCATGCACGCGGGCGTCCAGACCGTGCTCCCGCCGGGCTACCGCTGCTGCGGCCACCCGCAGCTCGCCTACGGCGAGACCGCCAAGGCCGAGAAGATGATGACGGAGAACCGCGTGCTCTTCCACCGCATGGCCAACACGCTCAACTACCTCGACATCAAGACCGTCGTCGTGAGCTGCGGCACCTGCATCAAGGCGCTCGACGAGTATGAGTTCGACCGCATCTTCCCGGGCTGCCGCATCATCGACATCCACGAGTTCCTGCTCGAGCGCGGCATCACCATGCCCGTGCACGCCGACACGTACCTCTACCACGATCCGTGCCACACGCCGCTCAGGCTCAACCCGCCGCTCGAAACGGTCAAGAAGCTCACCGGCGCCAACGTCGTGCAGTCCGAGCGCTGCTGTGGCGAGTCGGGCCTCTTCGCCGTCAAGCGCCCCGACATCGCCTCCCAGGTGCGTCACCGCAAGTTCGAGGAGATCGAGAAGGCCAGGGCCAAGGCCGGCATCAAGGGCCACGTCAAGATGCTCACCACGTGCCCCGGCTGCCTGCAGGGCCTCTCCCGCTATGAGGAGCGCGCCGACATGGACGCCGAGTACATCGTCGTCGAGATGGCCCGCCAGATCCTGGGCGCCAACTGGCGCGACCAGTTCATCCGCACCGTGAAGAACGGCGGCATCGAGAAGGTTCTCGTCTAGGAACGCCTTCTCTCCGGGCCGCCCCTTTCCCTGCCCCGCAGTTCGCAGCCGCGTCCGACGGCTTCGCGCCCCGGCGTCCAAACACGCCGCCTCATGGTTTTTCCTCTCGCGCGTGCGTTTCGAAATGCAAGCGTATTCTTCAGAACAGGCTCGGGGCGCGCGCCCTGACTTATCCTTCGGCTAAGAGAAACAACACAAAGAAGGAACCCACACATGCTCAACGACTAGCAGAAGGCCGTCGTCAAGGCAACTGCTCCCATCCTCGCCACCAACGGCGAGGCGCTGCTCGCTCACTTCTACTCGCGCCTCCTCACCCACAATCCTGAGTTCCAGCAGCTCTTCAACATGACGCACCAACGCACGGGCTCCCAGCCGCGTGCGCTCGCACATGCGGTCCACGCATACGCGACCCACATCGACGATCCGTCCGTGCTTGCGGGCGCCCTAAGGCATACCGCCATGCGGCACTGCTCGGTGGGCGTTCGCGCCGAGCACTATCCGATCATCGGCCGTCATCTGATTGCCGCCATCCGCGAGGTGCTCGGCGAGATTGCGACGCCCTCCGTCATCGACGCCTGGTCCGCCGACTACAACCAGCTGGCCGCCATGATGATCGCGTTGGAGCAGGACCGCTACTCGAGCGCCGCCCAGGCGCCGGGCGGCTGGAGCTGCTGGCGCGGCTTCGTGCTCACCGACAGGCACGAGGAGACGGCCGACGCCGTGAGCCTCACGCTGGGCCCCGCCAACAACGGCTCCGTCGTTCAGGTCCGCCCCGGCGAATACGTCTCAGTGCGCGTCTACATCCCCGGAGAAAACCTCGTCCAGCCCCGCCAGTACACGGTGACGGCGACCAATGAGAACTCGATCCGCATCACCGTCCGCCGCATTTCCGCAAGAGACAGCCTCCCTGCAGGCATGGTCTCGAACGTCCTCTGCGACCTCGCGGCCGGCGCCCTCGTCGACCTCTCCGCGCCGACGGGAGGCTTCCGCCTGCCCGAGGGCGACGACCCGCTCGTCTTCATCACGGCGGGCATCGGCGTGACGCCCGCGGCCGCCATGCTCCGCAGCGTGGACGAGATCGAGTCGCGCATCAGCGGCCATGAAGGCCGCCATCTCATCCTGCGCACCACGGCCGACCATGGCCGTCCGTCTGCGGAGGACTTCGCGGCGCTTGTCACCGACAACGCCGACTACCTTCTCTGCGGTCCCGCAGGCTTCATGAAGGCCGCCGCCGAGGCCCTCAGGGCCGCAGGCGTCCTGTCCGCCCGCATCCGCACCGAGAAGTTCGGCACGGGCGAGCCGAAGCTCTGACGGACAGTCAGCCAATTCGCGTGAATCCTCTCCGCCCAATTATTAATTGGACGGGGCTTCCCTGCCTTTTACCGG
>ERZ791785.720-NODE-720-length-24505-cov-3.293865_pt1 | contig 24505 bp, 21 predicted proteins | sample MGYA00509947_ERZ791785 | MGnify/ENA primary metagenome ERZ791785 (study PRJEB30046, sample SAMN00791982) | human gut metagenome | study: EMG produced TPA metagenomics assembly of the A metagenome-wide association study of gut microbiota in type 2... | reverse complement strand
TATATAATATAAATATTGATTTCTAGATGAAATTTATGGGAGAGATTTCTAAATTTTAGAAACACCGATGGGGCAATTGATAAAATATCACAGTTTTATCAAGAAACTTTCAGGTAAAAAGACTATAAATGGATAGAGCTCTGAATATGTTAAAGACAGGGATATGTGAACCTTTTTCCACATATCCCTTTTTAAATGTCATAAAGGGAAAACGTTTATCAAGTGCTATTAAAGCTTATTAATTTTATTTTAAAGAAAAATTTAAATAAAAATTATGAAAAGGGGGTAGATTTATGGAAAGTAAAGAAATGAAAAAAACTATGGGTGCAGCCGTTGCGCTTAGTATGGTAGTAGGTTGTGTTATAGGTTCTGGGGTATTCTTTAAACCACAAGCTATTTATACAGCAACAGGTGGAGCACCAGGGATAGGAATTTTATCTTGGATTATTGGTGGGTTAATAACATTATGTGCAGGTCTGACTGTTGCAGAAATAGCATGTGTTATACCGAAAACTGGTGGTATGATGGTATATCTTGAAGAAGTATTTGGGGAAAAAGTAGGATATTTAACTGGTTGGATGCAATGCGTACTTTTCTATCCTGGTACAGCAGCAGCACTAGCAGTTGCATTTGGTAATCAATTATCTGAAATATTAGGACACCCAGGATGGGCTGTTGGAATAGCAATAGTAGATATTATCGTAGTAATTATAATAAATGAAATAGGTTCAAAAGCAGCAGGTTTAGTTCAAACATTAGCCACAATTGGTAAGGTAATACCTCTTATTTTCATTGCAATATTCGCATTTATCAAAGGTAGTGGAACAAATCCAATATTAACTCCTATGGTAGGACCTGGACTAAGTACAGGAACAGTTTTAGGTTCTGTTTTAATAGCAATACTATTTGCATATGAAGGTTGGATAAATGTTACACCAATAGTTGGTGAAATGAAAAACCCAGGAAAAGATTTGCCTAAGGCATTCGCTGGTGGGATATTAATCATAATGGCTATATATTTATTAGTAAATGTTGCTTACCTTTGGGTTTTACCAGCTGATCAATTAAAAGATTGTTCATCACCAGCAGTTGCAGTTGCTGAAGTAATATTTGGGCCAGTTGGTGGGAAGATAATAGCTGCTGGTATATTAATATCAGTTTTCGGAGCATTAAATGGATTTATATTATCAGGATCAAGGGTTGCGTATACACTAGGTGTTCAAAAAATGATACCAGGATATAAAGCATTCGGAAAATTAAACGCATCTGACGTTCCAGGTAATGGTGTTTTATTAATAGGTGCCTTAGCATGTATATATGCATTAACAGGACAATTTAACTTATTAACTGATTTAGCTACATTTACAGGTTGGGTATTCTACGTTATGACTTTCATAGCAGTTATAATACTTAGAAGAACTAAACCAGATATAGAAAGAGCTTATAAAGTTCCTCTATATCCAATAGTTCCAGGAATAGCTATAGTTGGTGGTGGATTTGTTTTAATAAATCAATTATTCATGGCAGGTTCAGGACCAAGAATGGTAGCCTTAGCAGGAATAGGAATTACACTTATAGGATTACCTATTTATTTAATAATGACTAGAAAAAAAGCTTAATAAATTAAAGATATATTATATTTAATTTCAGAAAAGAAAAATACAGGGGATAGATTTTAAGGGGAGTTGTAAAATTTACTTTTAATTTTGCAACTCTTTTAATTTTTGTAATCAAAAAAATGTAGTAATTATATAATCAAATAAGAGTAATGAACAATTTTGTAATAAACTAAAAGAAAAATTCAGCTATACAAAAACTAAAGTTTAAAAAATTTACTTTATGATATTGAAAAAAACACTACATAGTGCTAGAATTTTAGTAATTTTAATAAATGGTATAATATGGTATATATTTGCCGTTATAAAAGGCATATAAACAAAAGGGGGAAATTTTTATGAAAAAAAGAATATCGTTATTATTAGTAATTGCAATGTCATTAGCAATGCTTGTAACAGGATGTGGTTCATCAAGCAATAGCTCATCTGCTAATGCATCAAGTGGGGCAGATTCAGGTAGCTCAGATGAATTTAGAGTAGGTATGGAATGTGGATATGCACCGTTTAACTGGACTCAATCTGATGATTCAAATGGGGGAGTAAAAGTTGAAGGTAATGACGAATATGCAGGTGGATATGATGTTCAAATAGCTCAAAAAATAGCTGATGGATTAGGAAAAAAATTAGTAATAGTTAAAACTGAATGGGATGGATTAGTTCCAGCTGTACAATCAGGAAAAATAGACGCTATAATTGCTGGTATGTCTCCAACAGCTGAACGTAAAGAAAGTATAGATTTTACAGATGTATATTACACTTCTGATTTAGTAATGGTAGTTAAAAAAGGTGGAAAATATGAAAATGCAACAAAATTAAGTGATTTTAAAGGTGCAACTATAACAGGTCAATTAAATACTTTCCACTATACAGTAATAGATCAAATAGACGGTGTTAAAAAAGATACTGCTATGGATAACTTCCCAGCAATGAGGGTTGCATTAGAATCAGGAAAAATAGATGGATATGTTTCTGAACGTCCTGAAGGTGTAAGTGCTACATCTGCTAATAAAAACTTTGCAATGGTAGAATTCGCAGATGGTCAAGGGTTTAAAACATCTGATGAAGATACAGCTATAGCTGTAGGTCTTAAAAAAGATAGCGACTTAAAAGATAAAATTAATAAAATATTAGCTGGTATATCAGAAGATGAACGTAAAGATTTAATGGATAAAGCAATAAAAGATCAACCAGCATCAGAAGATAATTAATTAGTTAGTTAAAATTTGAATAAAGACCGATTGTAGAAATGCAGTCGGTCTTTAGGTATGATTAAGGGGGATAAAGATGAGTTCGGAGTGGATTGTAAAAATTGCATCTCAAAACTGGAAGGGTTTTTTAAACGGTGCAGAAATGACATTATACATATCTTTAATAGGGACTGTAATCGGGTCTATAATAGGTATGTTAATAGGGGTTATAAGAACTATACCAAAAGGTGAAAGAGGAGCTAAAAAGGTTATTTTAACAATTATAAACGCTATTTTAAATGCATATGTTGAGTTCTTCCGTGGAACTCCTATGATAGTTCAAGCAATGGTTATTTATTATGGTTCAGATTTAGCTTTTGGAATAGATATGGATAGAACTTTTGCAGCTATATTTATAGTTTCTATAAATACTGGTGCATATATGGCTGAAATAGTCCGTGGAGGAATTATTTCTATAGATAAAGGTCAATTTGAGGCTGCACAAGCTATTGGTATGAATCATATTCAAACAATGATTAATGTAGTATTACCTCAAGTTATAAGAAACATATTACCAGCTACAGGTAATGAATTTGTAATCAATATAAAAGATACATCAGTGCTTAATGTTATCGGTGTAACAGAACTTTACTTTACAACAAAATCAATTGCAGGAAATAACTTCAGATACTTTGAATCATTCTTTATAACATGTATCGTCTATTTCATAATGACATTTACTGTTACAAGAATTTTACGCTTTATCGAGAAAAAATTAGATGGTCCTGAAAATTACAATATGACAGGAAACCAAATGCAAGTTCAAAAACCTGAAGAAGCATTAAAAAAAGCATAGGAAAGTAATGGAGGAAATGATATGGAAAATGTAATTGAAGTAAAACATTTAAATAAATCCTTTGGGACACATGAAGTCTTGAAAGATATAGATTTTTCTGTTAGCAAAGGTGAAGTTGTTTGTATAATTGGTTCTTCTGGTTCTGGGAAATCAACTCTTCTTCGTTGTATAAATTTATTAGAAACTCCAAGTGGTGGAGAAATAATCTATAAGGGAGAAAATATACTAGATGCAAAACATGATATTTACAAATATCGTACAAAATTAGGTATGGTATTCCAACAATTTAATTTATTTAATAACCACGATGTATTAAGCAACTGTACTGTTGGCCAAATTAAAGTTTTAAAACGTTCTAAAAAGGAAGCTGAAGAAGTTGCTATGAAATATTTAAAAATCGTTGGTATGGATAGTTTCATAAATGCTAAACCGAAACAACTATCTGGTGGGCAAAAACAACGTGTTGCCATAGCAAGAGCACTTTCAATGGAACCGGATGTTATATTATTCGACGAACCGACTTCTGCCCTTGACCCAGAAATGGTTGGAGAAGTTCTAAAAGTTATGAAAGAATTAGCTGATACAGGTCTTACAATGTTAGTTGTTACACACGAAATGGGATTTGCGAAAGAGGTTTCTGATAGAGTTGTATTTATGGATAAGGGTGTAATTGCTGAAGAAGGAAGCCCTGACCAAATATTCAATAATCCAGTCCAAGAACGTACTCGTGAATTCTTAAAACGTACTTTAAAGAAAGATGAGTAGATAAATTAAATTCGATAAGAAATAAATTTTATTTATATAAAGAAAGGAACAGTGGTATATATGCCGCTGTTTTTTATTTATTAAATTTAATGTTAATAGTATGTTAAAGAAAGGAGAAATTTTTGTAAAAAAACTAACATATAAATTTAATTATATAATAAAATACATTCTAATATATGGTATTATAAATATGACATTACTTTAATACTCAATTTATGCTCAACAAATTTTTATCCATAAGGAGGAATAAAAAATGGAGTCAGTTTTAATTATGGGTGGAAGTGATTTTATAGGTAAATCACTTGCTAAACATTTTATAAAACATCAACATAAAGTAGATGTTTTGACAACAGGACGCGTGGATTATGAAGGGATAAACAGACATTTTTCATGTGATAGAAAAAATATAGACGAATTAGAAAAGGCCCTAAAAGACAATGAATACACATATATTTACGATATGACAGTGTTTTTGAAATCAGAAATAGAAGACTTATTTAAATTTGTTAACAGAGATACATTAAAAAAATATGTTGTATTATCTTCATCAGTCGTTTATAAAGAATCAGAAAAATATATATCTGAAGATGGAGAAAAGGAGTTAAATCCAGCGTATGGAAAATATGGAATAGAAAAAGTGCAAGCTGAACACTATATCATAGATAGTGATATTCCATACATAATAATCAGACCAACTCATATTTATGGACCAGAAAATAATTTATATAGGGAAACATATTTCTTTGATAGAATCAGAGAAGGTAAAGCAATTCCTGTACCTAGCGATAGAAATGAACCAGTGTTAAATCAATTTATCTATATTGATGATTTTGTAAGGGTATTATATAGTTTGACAAAAAATGATAAAGTTAGGGAAATTTATAATGTTTCTACACCTCAAAATATTACATGGAAAAAATTTATAGAGACATGTGGTGAGGTTATGGGTAAAGAACCGATAATAAAATATGTAGATTCGGATAAAATAAAAATAAAAGAAAGAAGTTATTTCCCATTTAAAAATACCAGTTGCATACTAGAAATTGAAAAATTAATAGATCATGGACTTTATATACCTAATATATTACTTGAAAAAGGTCTTAGAAAAACTTACGAATGGTATATCAAGAAAAAACCAAAAATGAATGATGAAAAAATGGTAGAGGTAGAACAAGTTTTGAAAATCGTATAAATTTATATTAAATATTTTGAATTATTTACAAAAAAAGGTAATTAATATATAATCTAAATATATTTGGATATTATAGCGTCTAAAGAAAGTCTTTAGGCGTTTTTCTATATTAAAAAAGTTTGAAAGGGAGAGATTTAAATGGAAAAAGTAGAAAGTTTTAAATTAGACCACAACAAGGTAAAAGCACCTTTTGTAAGAAAATGCTGCGTATTAGATGGAAAGATGGGGGATAAGGTAAGTAAATTCGATTTAAGATTTTTACAACCTAATAAAGAAGCTTTTGGAACAGCAGCTATGCATGGATTAGAACATTTATTAGCAACATATTTAAGAGAAGAATTAGAGGGGCTTATAGACTTATCCCCAATGGGATGCAGAACAGGATTCTATCTTGTAATGTGGGGAGATGTTGAAGCAAAAGCTGTTAAAGAAGGTTTAGAAAGAGCATTAGAGAAAGTTTTAAACGCTGAAGAAATGATAGCTGCAACTTCTGTTGAATGTGGAAATTACAGAGATTTATCATTATTTGGTGCAAAAGAATATGCTAAATATGTATTAGATAAAGGATTTTCACTAAACATATATGGTGAATAATTAGAATATTTAAATAAATAATATATCATAATGTATATGGAGATAATTGATAAAAATGATAGGAAATCAAGAAAATATAATATCAAGTGTAACAGTAGAAAAATCTGAAGTACTTAGATATTTAGGACACAATGGACAAGAAATAGATAATGACTTAAACTCTAAAATAAATCAATGTATTAAAGAAACAAAAAATGAGATTGATACAAAATATGTATATCAAATATATGATATAAAAAAAGATTTAAATTTAAATACTGTTCAATTTGAAAATACAAATTTAATATTAAAAAGTAAAGATATAAGTGAATTACTTCGAGATTGTGACAAATGTGTATTGATGTGTGCTACTCTTGGATTTAATATCGAAAAAAATATAAGAAGGTATAGTTATAATAACCTTACTAAAGGAATTATAATTGATGCATGTGCTACAACTTCTATAGAAGAGGTATGTGATTTAGTGCAAGATAGTATTTTAGATAAAGTAGCTAAAGAGGAAAAATCTCTTACAATGAGATATAGCCCAGGCTATGGTGATTTAGATATTAGTGCTAATAGAGATATATTAAATGTACTCGATGCACATAGAAAAATAGGAGTTACTGTTACGAATACAGGAATTATGATTCCTAGAAAATCAGTAGTAGCATTGATTGGTATAACAAATGAGAAAATAGAAAAAGTTAAACGAACATGTGAAAATTGTTCAAATAGATTTAACTGTGAATATAGAAGAAAGGCTGATGGTTGTGGAGGTAAGACAATATATACAAGATAATATACTAATATTTGATGGGGCAATGGGGACAATGCTTCAAGGTAGGGGGCTACAAGCAGGACAAAACCCTGAAGCATTTGGATTTGATAATCCAGATGTATTAGTTGATATACACAAAGAATATTTTAAAGCAGGGGCAAATGTTGCAACTACGGATACTTTTGGGTGTAATGAATTAAAATTACCACAAGGATATGAGTTAGAAAAAGTAATAGATTCAGCAATAAAATCTGCTAAAAAGGCGGCATCATTAGTTGACAACGGAAAACAAAAATATGTAGCTCTTGATATCGGTCCAATAGGTGAGATGTTAGAGCCAATGGGAACACTTAGTTTTGATAGAGCATATGAAATATTCAAAAGACAGATGGTACAAGGTGAAAAATCTGGTGCAGATATAATAGTCATTGAGACTATGATGGATTTATATGAAATCAAGGCTGCATTACTTGCTGCAAAAGAAAATACTAATTTACCTGTTTTCTGTACTATGACTTTTGATGAAAACGGAAGAAGTTTCACAGGGTGTTTACCAGAAAGTATGGTAGTTACATTACAAGGATTAGGTGCAGATGCAATAGGTGTGAACTGTTCACTAGGCCCAGATTTATTAGTTCCAATAGTTGAAAAAATAATTAAAAGGGCGACTATTCCAGTAATGGTACAAGCTAATGCAGGATTACCATGTATCAAGTGTGGTGAAACTGTATATGAAATGACAGCAGAACAATTTTTAGAAGGCGCATCTAAGTTTGCAAAAATGGGTGCAAAAATAATTGGTGGATGCTGTGGCACAAATCCAGAATTTATAAAAGCATTAGCTGAAAATATAAAAGATGTTGAAGTAGAACCTCTAGAAAAAAATCTAGAATGTGTAGTTTGTTCTCCTTCAAAAATTCTTGAAATATCTGGACCTACAATAATGGGAGAAAGATTAAATCCAACAGGAAGAAAACCACTACAAGATGCATTAATAAACGGTGATTTAGACTATGTAGTAAGTCTTGGACTTGATCAAATAGAAGAAGGCGCTGAAATCTTAAATATGAATGTAGGGCTTCCTGAAATTGACGAAAAAGTTATGATGCCTAAAGTTATAAAGACGTTACAAGAGATTATAAACGTACCGATACAACTTGACTCATCTAACGTAGAGGCATTAGAACAAGGTCTTAGATATTATAACGGAAGAACAATAGTTAACTCTGTGAATGGAAAAGAAGAAGCATTAGATAAAATCCTTCCAATCGTTAAAAAATACGGTGCAGGTTTAGTTGGATTAACATTAGACGAGAATGGAATTCCAAAAACAGCAGAAGGAAGATTTGAAATAGCTAAAAAAATAGTTGAAAGAGCAGAAAGTTATGGAATAAGAAGACAAGATATATTTATAGATTGTTTATCATTAACTGTATCTGCACAACAAGAAGAGGCAATGGAAACTATAAAAGCTATAAGAATGGTAAAAGAAAATTTAGGGTGTAAAACTATTTTAGGAGTTTCAAATATATCATTTGGAGTACCTAACAGAAGAGCATTAAATTCAACATTCTTAAATCTAGCTTTAGGGGCTGGACTTGATTTAGCGATAATAAATACATCAGAAGAAGTTATGATGGAATCTATGTATGCTTATAGGGTAATAAATAATATAGATAAAGGTTGCGAAAAATATATAAAAAAATATATGGATACTCCAAAATCATCAAACAGGAAAACATCAAATAATGATTCAAAGGAAATGTCTTTAGATATTCTTGTTGAAAGAGGTTTAAAAGATGAAACAAAAGAATTAACAAATAAATTACTTGAAGAACATGATGGACATTATATATTAGATGAAATATTAATACCTGCTCTTGATAAAATTGGAGTAAAATACGATAATGGAGAAGTATTCCTTCCACAAATGATACAAGCAGCAGAGACAATAAAAGTTTCATTAAATATTATAAAAGACAAATTAAGTGTTAATACTGATAGTAATGAGACAAAAGGAAAAATAATAGTTGCTACTGTAAAGGGAGATATTCACGATATTGGTAAAAATATAGTAAAAATAATGCTAGAAAATTATGGATATGAAGTTATAGACCTAGGAAAAGATGTTCCGATAGAAACAGTAGTAGAAACAGCAAAGAAACAAAATATTAAGTTGATAGGTTTAAGTGCTCTAATGACAACGACTGTACAGAATATGAAGGACACAATTAAAGCTATAAGAGAGTCTGGAATTGATGCAAAAGTTATAGTCGGAGGGGCAGTTTTAACAGAAGAATATGCTAAAAAAATAGATGCAGACTACTATGCAAAGGACGCAAAAAGTTCTGTTGAGATAGCAAAACTGACTTTTTAAAAAATAATGTGGAAATCAAGTATAAAAGTATGTTAAAATATAAAAGATATTTAAGGGAATAAATTTATTTTTCCACTTAAATAATATAGCAAAATGTGCTATTATATTGAATATAGGTCATTAATTTAGAAGTTTATATAAATTTTAATTAATGATGTTAAATTAAAAATTTCTCGTCAACACAAAAAGAGGCTATGTGATAGCCTCTTTTTGTTTTGTAAAAAATAATTTAAAACGATAATAAAATACCAACTACTGCAGAAAGAGCTATATATATAACTGGATGCTTGTTTGTATATTTTATTAAGAAGAATAATATGAGTGCAAAAATAATAGATTTAAAGTTAAATAGATCTATAAGTTTTGAACTAATATTAAATTTATCAACATAAAACATAGTTATTTCTACAACACCCCAACAAGCTCCAACAATTAAACCTGTAGAAGTTGGTCTTATTGTATGGAAAACTGCCTCTACATATGGATTTTCCTTGAATTTATTTAAAAATTTAGAGATAATAATTATTATAACTACTGCTGGACAAACTAATCCTAAAGTTGCAATTATTCCTCCAGAAATTCCCGATACTGAAAAACCAACATAAGTAGCCATATTTACACCTAAAGGACCTGGTGTAGATTCAGAAACAGCTATCATATTAGTTAAATCACTTCTTGAAAACCATTCAGTACTTTCGCTTATATTATATAAAAATGGCATTGTGGCAAGACCACCACCAATTGCAAAAAGGCCAGTTTTAAAAAACTCATAAAATAATCTAACAAGTATTAACATTCTTCTTTACCTCCTCTAAATTTATAAATTAGAGCTCCTATAACTCCAGAGATAATTATATAGATAATAGGAGATAAGCTTGTAACTATTGATAATATTGAAACAGCTATAAATATAGCAAAAGTCAATTTATCAACTATAGATTTTTTACCAAGTTTAATAATAGCATTTAAAATTAATACACATACACAAACTCTGACACCATTAAATGCATGGATTACAATTGGTAAGTCGGCGAAGTTAGTAAGAAATGCAGCAATTAACGTGATAATTATTACTGATGGTGTTATTACTCCTAAAGTAGCTATAATCCCGCCGATAATACCAGCTATTTTATAACCAATAAAAGTAGCAACATTAACAGCTATAACTCCAGGTGTACATTGACCTATAGCATAATAATCCATTAATTCCTCTTCTGTAGTCCATTTTTTATTTTCGGCGACCTCTCTTTGTAAAATTGGTAACATTGCATATCCACCGCCAAATGTTAAACCCCCAATTCGTGCGAAGGTTAAAAATAAGTCGAGTAAAATATTCATATTAAAAATCCCCTTCCTAAAGTTTATAAGAAAATTTTAGCATAGTTATAAATATATTAAAAATATATAATAAATATAGGTAATATACTTTTTTAGTATAGTTAAAATAAAAGTAAATTTTATTTAGTTTTTGTAGGCTATAGAAAAATATGCTTGTTCAAAAATTATAAGAGGGGGATTGAGATGGATATAAAACAACTTATAAATTTTATAACTATTGTTGAAGAGGGAAATATCACAAAAGCAGCCCAAAAATTACATATATCACAACCACCACTAAGTAATCAATTAAAAGCCTTGGAAGAGGAACTCGGGGTAAAATTAATTGAAAGAGGAAGCAGAAAAGTTACGCTTACTGATGTTGGAAATCTTTTATATAAAAGAGGAAAAGATATGGTTAATGTATTTGAATCAACATTAAATGAGGTTGAGGATTTTAAATCTGGGATAGAAGGAGTACTAAAGATTGGAGCAGTTTCAACGTGTAATCAATTTATTCCAAATGAACTTATATCTCCGTATGCAAAACAATATCCAAAGGTGAAATTTGAGTTATATGAAGGAAATACATATGAAGTTGTAGACATGATAGAAAGAGGAATTGTAGATATAGGTGTTGTAAGGACTCCTTTTAATAGAGAAAATTTATGTTGTTTAAATTTAAGAAAGGAGCCGATGGTTGTTGTAGTTAATAAAAATGGTGAAAAATTCGGTTTTGAATATAGAGAAAAAATAGATTTAAAGGATTTAGACGGAAAACCAATTGTAATATACAGAAGATATGAAAAATTAATAATGGATGTATTACAACTGAACAAAGTGAAAGCGAATATATATTGTATGAATGACGATTCAAGAACGACAATAGCATGGGCACAAGCTGGGCTGGCAATAGGAATAGTACCTAAATCTATTATCGACAATTCAAATAAGGAAATTGAAGTTTATGAACTTGATGAAGAAGAGCTTAAAACACAAATATCAGTAGCTTGGATGGAAAATAAATATTTACCTAGAAGTGCAAGAAATTTATTAGATATGATTAGAAAAAGTAACTTTTAATATAGATAGAAAATAAGTGCCGAAAAGATGTTTTTCAGCACTTATTTATGTGTAAAAATAAATATCTAATTTATAAACTGAGATTAATAAATCATATTATTAAAAAGCCCAGTTTCCGTCTTTAAATATTTGAATTTCCTCACCATCATGAGTGATACCAACGATATCTAAATCAGCAGAACCTACCATGAAGTCAACATGAGTAAGACTGTCGTTTATTCCGTATTTATCGAAGTCTTCTGCTTTGATGTCATTTCCACCTTCTATACAAGATGAATATGCAGAACCTATTGCAAAGTGGCAAGATGCATTTTCATCGTATAATGTGTTGTAGAATACTGTATTAGTATCGGAAATTGGAGAAGAGTAAGGTACTAGAGCGATTTCACCTAAGTAATGAGAACCTTCGTCTGTTTCTATTAGGTGTCTAAGAGTTTCTTCACCTTCCTGAGCAGTGAAATCTACTATTCTACCTTTTTCGAATTTAAGTACAAAATCGTTTATTACATTTCCACCATAAACAAGTGGTTTTGTGCTTGCAAGTGTTCCATTTACTCCGTATTTGTGAGGTAAGCAGAAGATTTCTTCTGTTGGCATATTTGGATTGAATTCAATTCCATTTACATCTTTTTCACTTCCACTTTCCCAAATATGACCTTCTGGCATTTCAACAGTTAAATCAGTTATTTCTGATTTATATTTTAAAGTTTTAAATTTCTTGCTATTTAAGAAATCAGTTTTTTCCTTAAGATTATTATTATGTTCTTTCCATGCTTGAATTGGGTCATCTGTAACTCTTGAACATTTGAAAATTAAGTCCCAAAGTTTGTCCATTGCCTCTTGTTCAGAAACATCAGGGAAGATTTTTTTTGCCCAAGCAGCAGTAGGAATAGAAACGATACTCCATCTACATTTATTTGTTAAAGTATATCCACGCCATTCTTTTAATGCCTGGCCTGATACTTTTTGATACTCTGCAATTCTTTTTGGGTCTACATTTTTTAATAAATCAGGATCTTGTGCATATATAGTTAAGAATGCACCGCCTTCTTTTGCTATATCAAGATATTGGTCGGAAATCCATCTTGGGAATTTTTCGAAAGCCTCATCAGGTGCATTTAGATATTTTATTAAGCTACATTTTTCATCAGACCATTCTATATGAACATTTTTAGCTCCAGCTTTGTAAGCCTCTTCAACAACATATCTTACGTATTCAGCACATTCAATAGGTGTTCTTACAAGAAGAGTTTGTCCAGGTTGTATATTTACTCCAGTTTTAACTGCTAATTCTGCGTATTTTTGTAATTTTGTATTAAAATCCATAAAAAAGCTCCTTTCAATATTATGTAATTTTAAGTTTATAGTATTAAGTATAATTCTATAAATAGCCACTCCTAAATTATACCATTGTATTTATACAAAATAATGGTTTTCTTGTTATTTATTTAGTATTATAGTAAACAAAAAATATATACCCAAATATCAGGTTTTATGTGAAAAATATTTAGAAAATTTTAAGCATTTGAGCTCTTTAATTTGTGACATAAAAAGCATATAATATTAACATATGATATAGTTATAATTTATACATTAAATAATATAATAAATTTAATAGGAGGAAATGGATGGAGTTATATGATGCTATTTTCTATAGAAAGTCTATAGAATTTTATTCAACAAAACCGATAACAGAATTTTTAATGGAAGAAGTAAAGAAATTATGTAGCAATATAACTTATCTAAATTCAAATTTAAATATAAAAGCCCATGTAATTGATAGAGGACATTTGATTAATTTTTCAACGCACAATAAAATTCAAATAAAAGCACCTCATTATATATTAATAACTAGTAATCAAGGGGAAAATTATCTAGAGAATATAGGATATGCATTACAAGAAGTTACACTAGAAATGGCTTGTCTAGGTCTAGGAACAACATGGTTAAAATGTATGCTAAGCAGGGAAGAAGTAGAAGAATTTGTTAATTTAGATAAAATAAATGGACAGGATGAATCAGAAATAGAATATCCTCAAGCGATAATTGCATTTGGATATCCAGAAGAAGGGGAGGCACTATTTAGATCATCTTCAGCAATACATGATAGACACAAAATGAAGCATATATGTAAAACATATGATGAAAAATGGTTTAATGCTTTAAATGCATTGAGAGTGGCACCATCAATCAGCAATTGTCAGCCGTGGACATTAGAGCAAAGAGAAAATGGTTTTGATATATTTGAAAATGAACACAAGAAAAAATCTGATATAGAAAAATATATAAAAATGAGTATGGGTGTTGCATTAAAACATTTTGAGATTGGTTGCAGATATGATAATATAGAGATAGAATATAGAAAATTTGATGTAAAAAATAAACGAAAAAAATCATATTTTATAAGTGTTTTAGAAAAGACTATATAGATTTAATAAAAAATAATTATATTAATCATATTTAAACAAAGGTTGACATATTAATAAATAAGTGCAATAATCTATATAAGCTATGCAAAATTTAAATAAAACTTTAAATTATTCCAGAGAGAATATAAAGTAATTTAATAATAAATATATTGTATTTAGAAGCATACTTAGACAGTGAGCTAAGTGCATCTTTAAACATATCTATTGAGATTATTTATACCTCTGGTTAATGACTAGAGGTTTTTTTTATATATAAAATAAAAACATAATAAAGTCTTTTAAAATAGTCCAGAGAGGCTGATAAAGATACTTCATAGTTAACAGTTAGTTATTTATGTATACAAAGTCCTTATACCTCTATGGTGTAAGGGCTTTTTTTAAAGTAAGGCTTTATTAAGAAGGAGAGTATAAAATGATAAATGGGAAAGAAAAGTTAATAGTAGCTATTGACACAGACGACTTTGATAAAGCTAAAGAATTAATAGATCAACTGGAAGACAGTGTGGATATATTTAAAGTAGGACTAGAACAATATGTTGCTACTAAGGGGAGAACAGTGGAGTATCTAAGAGAAAAAGGAAAAAAAGTATTCCTAGACCTTAAATTCCACGACATACCAAACACTATGAAGAGTGCAGTAAAAGCTGCAATAAAAGATAATGTTTGGATGATGACAATACATGTTTCAGACTTTGAAGGAATGAGACAATGTGCTGAAATAGCAAAACAAGAAGCAGAAAGATTAAATATTGAAAAACCAATAATAGTTGGAGTTACAGTTTTAACTTCGCTAAGTAATGAAGATTTACAAGACATTGGTTGCAATATGACAACTGAAGAATTAGCTATAAAAAGAGCAAAATTAGCTAAAAAATCAGGAATAGATGGAGTTGTATGTTCAGCTAAAGAAGTAGATAAAATAGTTGAAGCTTGTGGCAAAGATTTTGTAACTGTGTGCCCAGGAATAAGACCTCAATCAGCAGCAGTAGGAGATCAAAAAAGAGTTGTTACTCCAGCACAAGCAATCCAAAATGGAGCACATTATATGGTAGTTGGAAGACCAATAACACAAGCTGAAAATCCAAAACAATCAGCTATAGATATAGTTAAAGAGATTGAAAACGCATAGGAGGGAAGTTATATGAAAGCAAGATTAATATTAGAAGACGGTACTGTTTTTAAAGGTAAAGCATTTGGTTATTTAGAAGAATCTGTTGGGGAAGTAGTTTTCAATACTTCTATGACTGGCTATGGGGAAGTGTTAACAGACCCTTCTTATTATGGACAAATAGTAACTATGACTTACCCATTAATAGGAAACTATGGAATCAATTTAGAAGATGTACAATCAGAAAATGTATGTGTTAAAGGATTTATCGTTAGAGAAAAAAGTGACACACCTAATAACTTTAGAAATGAAATGAGCTTAGATGTTTATTTAAAACAAAATAAAATAATCGGGCTTGAAGGAATAGATACAAGAGCATTAACAAAAATCCTTAGAAATCAAGGAACAATGAGAGGAATCATAACATTAGATAATAATGCTACACTTGAAAGTGTTCAACCTAAAATAGAAAAATTTGATAATACATATGCAGTTTATGATGTTTCAAGAAAAGAAAAAGAATATTTCCAAGGTAGTGGAGCAAAAGTTGCTGTTATGGACTACGGAGTAAAACAAAATATAATAGAAAACTTCATAAACAGAGGATGTGACGTAACAGTATATCCTGCAACTACAACGGCAGAAGAAGTATTAAATGATGATCCAGATTTAATATTCTTATCAAATGGACCTGGGGATCCAGATGACCTAGATGAGATAGTAGGAAATGTTAAGAAAATGATAGGTAAAAAACCTATAGTAGGAATATGTTTAGGACATCAAATCTTAGCTAGAGTATTTGGTGGAAAAACAGGGAAACTTAAATTCGGACACAGAGGTGGAAATCATCCTGTAAAAGATTTCGAAGAAAATAAAGTATTTATAACTGCACAAAACCACGGTTACTATGTAACTGATGTGCCAGAATGCATGAATGTAACTCAAGTCAACTTAAACGATAATACAGTTGAAGGAATGAGACATAAAGAATTACCAATATATAGTGTGCAATATCACCCAGAAGCTTGTCCAGGACCAAAAGACAGCCAATATATATTCGATAAATTCTTAGATGTATTAAATAATAAATAATTAGAACGTTATAAATATTTTGTGAAGGAGAAAAAATTATGCCTAAAATAGATAGTATAAAGAAAACATTAGTGTTAGGATCAGGACCAATAATAATCGGCCAAGCAGCGGAATTTGACTACTCAGGAACACAAGCTTGTGAAGCATTAAAAGAAGAAGGTGTAGAAGTTGTATTAATAAACTCAAACCCAGCAACAATAATGACTGACAAAGAAGTAGCTCATAAAATTTACATAGAACCTCTTACAATAGAAGCAATAGAAAAAGTAATAGAAAAAGAAAGACCAGATAGTTTACTTGCAGGTATGGGTGGTCAAACAGCACTTAACTTAGCAGTAGAATTAGCGGATGCTGGTATACTAGATAAATACGGAGTAAAAGTAATTGGTACTTCAATAGAATCAATCAAAAAAGGTGAAGACAGAGATGAATTCAGGGAAATGATGAGAAGTATCAACCAACCAGTAATAGAAAGTGATATAGTTACAAATTTAGAAGATGGTATAATATATGCTGAAAAAATAGGATATCCAGTAATTATAAGACCTGCTTATACACTAGGAGGAACTGGTGGTGGTATAGCTGAAAACAAAGAGGAATTAATAGAAATCCTTACTCACGGTTTACAACTTAGTCCAGTTACTCAAGTTCTTATAGAAAAAAGTATAAAAGGTTGGAAAGAAATCGAATATGAAGTAATGAGAGATGGAAACGGAAATTGCATAACTGTTTGTAATATGGAAAATGTGGACCCTGTTGGTGTACATACTGGGGACAGTATAGTTGTAGCTCCATCTCAGACTTTAAGCGATAAAGAATACCAATTACTAAGAACAGCTTCAATTGAAATAATAAATGCAATCGAAGTAAAAGGTGGTTGTAACGTACAAATCGCATTACATCCTCACAGATTAGAATATGCAATAATAGAAATCAACCCAAGAGTTAGTAGATCATCAGCATTAGCGTCAAAAGCAACTGGTTATCCAATAGCAAAAGTTGCAGCTAAAATAGCTTTAGGTTATACATTAGATGAAATAGAAAATGCAGTAACTAAGAAAACAAAAGCTTGTTTCGAACCAACTCTTGATTATGTTGTTGTTAAAATACCAAAATGGCCATTTGATAAATTTAAACAAGCAAATAGAAGACTTGGAACAAAAATGATGGCAACAGGGGAGATAATGAGTATCGGAAGTAACTTCGAAGCTGCATTATTAAAAGGTATAAGATCTCTAGAAATCGGAAAATACTCTTTAATACATAAACCATCTGAACAAAGAACGATAGAAGAATTAAAAGAAAGAGTAGTTATGCCGGATGACGAAAGATTATTCGACTTAGCTGAAATGATAAGAAGAGGCTACAGCATCGATATGATAGAAAAAATCACTGGTGTAGACAAATGGTTCTTATACAGAATAGATTGGATAGTTAAACAAGAAGAAAAATTAAAAACTATGAAAATAGAAGATGTAAGTAAAGATTACTTAAATACTCTTAAGAAAAAAGGATTTTCAGATAAAGGTATAGCCGATTTAATGAAAATAAGTCCAGAAAAGGTTTATGAATTAAGATCTTTATATAATATTCATGCAGCTTATAAAATGGTTGATACATGTGGTGGAGAATTTGATGCATTATCTCCATACTACTACTCAACTTATGAAGAATATGATGAAGTTGTAGTGAGCGACAAGAGAAAAATAGTTGTTTTAGGTTCTGGACCAATAAGAATAGGTCAAGGTATAGAATTTGACTATTGTTCAGTTCACTGTATAAAGGCATTAAGAAAATTAGGTATAGAGACTATAATAGTAAATAACAATCCAGAAACAGTAAGTACTGACTTCGATACTTCTGATAAATTATATTTTGAGCCATTAACAGAAGAAGAAGTTCTAAATATAATAGAAAAAGAAAAACCAGAAGGTGTAATCTTACAATTCGGTGGTCAAACAGCTATAAAATTAGCTAAATTCCTAGATGAAAAGAATATACCTATATTAGGAACTGACTTTGCAGACATAGATGCAGCAGAAGACAGAGAAAAATTTGATGAATTACTAGAAAAATTAAATATCAACAGACCAAAAGGTATAGCTGTATGGTCTACTGAAGAAGGTGTAAAACATGCTAGCGAAATTGGATATCCAGTTTTAGTTAGACCATCTTATGTACTTGGTGGTCAAGGTATGGAAATAACTTATAACGAAGCAAAATTAAAAGCGTATCTTGATAGTGCATTCGAAAGAGATAGTAAAAATCCAGTATTGATAGATAAATATCTAGTTGGTAGAGAAATTGAAGTAGATGCTATATGCGATAAAGAAGATATATTAATACCAGGTATAATGGAACATTTAGAAAGAGCAGGGGTTCACTCTGGAGACTCTATAACAATGTATCCAAGCCAAAATATATCTGATGATATAAAAGCTAAAATATTAGATTATACTAAGAGAATATCATTAGAACTTAATGTTTTAGGAATGGTTAATATCCAATTCATCGAATTCAAAGGTGAATTATATATCATAGAAGTTAACCCAAGAGCAAGTAGAACAGTACCATATATAAGTAAAGTTAGTGGTGTGCCAATAGTAGATTTAGCTACTAAATGTATGTTAGGTGCAAAATTAAAAGATTTAGGATATGGAACAGGAATCTACAAAACTCCAGAATTAATAGCTGTAAAAGTTCCAGTATTCTCAATGTCAAAACTTGCTAGAGTTGACGTAAGTCTTGGACCAGAAATGAAATCAACTGGTGAAGTTTTAGGTGTTGGTGAAACATTAGAAGAAGCATTATATAAAGGATTTACAGCAGCAGGTAAGAAAATGTCTAATGACAGAGGAGTAGTTCTTGCAACTGTAAACGACCAAGATAAAGAAGAATTCTTAGAAATAGCAAAAGATATGAAACGTGTTGGATATACTTTTATGGCAACAGAAGGAACAGCATCACTTCTAAGATCTAATGGAATTGATTCTATAGTAGTTAATAAAATAGGAGAAGTTAGACCAAACATACTAGATGTTATAACTAACAACCAAGTTGATATGGTTATAAACACTCCAACAAAAGGTAACGATGCAACTAGAGACGGATTCAGAATAAGAAGATTAGCAACTGAATACTCTATAGATGTTATGACATCTCTAGATACATTAAAAGCATTAGTAAAAGTAAATCAAAAACATATTAATAAAGACCAATTAAAAGTATATAATTTAGCTGAGTAATTTAATATGATTAATAATAGAAGCTACTATAACTGAGTATAAATTTAGTTATAGTAGCTTTTTTAGGAAAAAATATAAATAACTAAGGTTAATTTAAGGTTTTCTGGTTATTATATTATTAACAGATAAGTAATAAACTTATTAATACCCAAATAACTAGAAATAGAATAATTTTTTTGATGATTTTTTTAGTAATAACTCCCTGAAAGAAGAATGTGGCGGCGCATTCTTCTTTTATTTTTAGAAAAAAATTTAAATAGTAAAAATAGCTATCGAGAGATAAATTATTACTACATCAATAGCTATTTCTACTATTTGTACTAAGTGGCTTTTTAAAAAAGTCGAAAAAATATAGAAGAGAAAATATACAAAAGGAAAGCAAACATAGAGATCTCTTCTATAGGAAATTATTATGGATATATTGTTATAGTCTAGTTTCTATATTATATTTAGTTAAAACTAAATGTCTTGATTTCTAAATTATAAAATTTCTTTTACTTCTATTAGTGAACTCTTTGGAAGCAAATAAGTTATTAACTTATCGTAATTTATATCTTCAAAAGACTCTATATACTCAGGGACTACAGTTATTGTACTTTCTGTAGATTCTAGTATTTCCCCAAAGATTGGTTTCATACTAAGATAAGTTTTTACTCTTACATATTTTTTTAATAGAGTATCTATTTCTTCAAAATCTATACAACTTTCATTTTTATAATTTTTAGTATTATTCAACATAAAAACCACTCCTTTTAAAAATAAATAATGTATAATTCCTATTTAAGTTATAAATTAAAGTTCGTATAATAATTAATTAACTATCTAACTATTTGATTATGCTATAATAATACTACATTAAGTATACATAGCACAATATTATAAAAAAATTAATATAATAAAATAAAAATATTTGTTTTTAATACTTTTTACCTCAAAAATAAATAAAATAAGTTAAAAAAATATAGTTTTCAAAAGTTAAATAAATAACTTTGAGAAAACGGTTTCTAATTAAGATAATAGCAATATAGTTTAAAAATCAAATAATTAACAAAAAATAACGAATAAAAAAAGAGAAACAAATAAATTTGTTTCTCAAATAGTGAACTATCTTCTTTTTTTTCTTCTAAGCACATTTTGAGGATTACAATAAAATCTAGGATTTATATACTCGCCAAATTGTTCGAATGAAATTAAGAATTTTGGAACACCAGCTGATTCTGGTGCTATTTCATCAACTCCAAAATACAAAACAATACCTTTATCAGTTATGTAAAAAGCTTGAGATTCAGGAATGTCTACAACAGTATTTTCATAAAATAGCTCTGGAGTTTTCGCTATTTCATCATTTACATATTGTGATAATAATGGTAGATAATCAACACCTTCATTAAACAAATCTTTTAAAGTAAGTGAATTTCCATTAAGTAAATCTATATTAAAATTGTATACGTCTTCGTATAGAGGGCCATAATTATCACTAATAGAATCTAAATTTAATACAAAACTTAAAATGTGATTTTTACTAAATGTAATATCAAAAGAAGTACTTACTTGATAAACTCTTTTAGGAAGGGCATTTTCTGCGGCTGTTTTATTATATTGGGCCATTTCTTCATAAAGACCATCTCTAAAAGTATTTATATTAGAATAAACGGTTTTATTTAAATTATCTAAAATTTGTTTGTCTACTTGAAAATATCCGTTTTTTACGTTGTAAAAGACAGGATACGCCAAATCATAATAGAAATATTCTTCTCTACCAAAAATCTCATTATATTGAATATATAGTAGATTATAAATACAGCTTGTGAAATTTGGATTTATTTGATTCATTATAATCCGTTGCAAAAAATCTATTTTAGATTGACTGCAACAATTCACCTCCTAATTAAATAAATTACTAATATTTATGATTATTTTTATAAAAAAAGAACATTTTAATTTAGCTGTATTATTAATTTATATAAAAGCTGATAGAAATAGTAAATAAAGTATATAAACTGGTGAAAATACCTAAAATAAAGCTAGTTAATATGATATAATACATAAGATTAGTAAGAAATTATAGGAGGTAATAACGTGTTATTATTAGCGGATCAATGGAAAGATTATGAACTTATAGACATGGGAAATGGAGAAAAACTAGAAAGATGGGGGAACTATGTACTTAGAAGACCGGACCCTCAAGTAGTTTGGCCAATGGAGGCTGAATGGTCTTTATGGAAAAATCCTCATGGACATTATCACAGAAGTAATAAAGGTGGAGGTCAATGGGAACATAAAAAGAAATATCCAGAACAATGGACTATAAGTTATAAAGACTTAAAATTCCACATAAAACCAACTGGATTTAAACATACTGGATTATTCCCAGAACAAGCGGCAAACTGGGAATGGTCAATGGATAAAATAAGAAATGCTAAAAGACCAATAAAAGTATTAAATTTATTTGCTTATACTGGTGGAGCAACTGTTGCTTGTGCGGCAGCTGGTGCAGCTGAAGTATGTCACGTAGATGCATCTAAAGGTATGACTACTCAAGCGAAAGAAAATATAAAATTATCAGGACTTGAAGATAGAAAAGTTAGATTTATCGTAGACGACGTTGTAAAATTCGTTGAAAGAGAAATCAGAAGAGGAAACAAATATGATGCAATCATAATGGACCCACCTTCTTACGGAAGAGGACCAAAAGGTGAAGTATGGCAAATAGAAGAAAAACTTTTCGACTTTGTTAACTTATGTATGAAAGTATTATCAGACAAGCCATTATTCTTCTTAATAAACTCATATACAACTGGATTCTCTCCAATAGTATTAGAAAACGTACTTCAAACTACTATCGGTAAGAAAGTAAAAGGCGGAAAAATATACGGAGGAGAATTAGGAATACCTGCTTCAAGAGACGGAAAAATCCTTCCATGTGGTATATTTGGTAGATGGGAGTCTAAATAATGCTTAATGTAATATACGAAGATAATCATTTATTAGTAGTTGAAAAGCCAGTAAATATATTATCTCAGGGTGATAATACTAATGATGATGATATGGTAAATTTACTAAAAAAATACCTAAAAGAAAAATACAATAAGCCAGGGAATGTTTTTGTTGGCCTTGTCCACAGATTAGATAGACCTGTTGGAGGAATAATGGTATTTGCCAAAACTTCAAAAGCTGCGTCTAGACTTTCTGAACAAGTTAGAAATAAAACATTTAAAAAGACTTATAAAGCTGTTCTTCATGGTGAGATGAAAAAGAAACAGGATAATTTAAGCGATTATCTTTATAAAGATAAAAAAACAAATATGGTAAGTGTGGTAAATAAAAATCACAAAGACGCTAAGGATGCAAAGTTAAGTTACAAGACTTTAGCATCTAATAACGGATTTAGCCTTGTAGAAATAGATTTACAAACAGGTAGGCCACACCAAATTAGAGTTCAATTTTCAAGCAGAAATCACCCACTGTATGGTGATCAAAGGTACGGAAAAAACGTAAATAAAAAAGGGCAACAAATCGCATTGTGGTCTTATAAAATAGAAATAGAACATCCAACTAAAAAAGAAAAAATGGAATTTGTTTGCGAGCCACCAAATAAATATCCATGGAATATGTTTTAGTATTTTTAAGGAGAAAAAATGGAGAGATATGTAGGTTTTTATATTGAAGAGCCAGTAGGAAACAACGTATTTTCTTATGATGAAAGAACGAATAAGAAAATATTTGTACCTAAATTAATAAAAGGAACTTTAGATGATGTATCTTTAGGCGAAAACATAGTATTTAATGAAATTGATGAAGATACAGAGATAAAAGCAATAGGACTTAAAAATTTAGTTCAATACGAAATAGATGGAAAAGTCGTTTATATATTTGACAACCATAATCATGCCTTTTATTTTTGGATGAAAAGTTTACAAGAAGGATTGTTTAATAAAGGCTGTAGACTAATACATGTAGATCAACACAAAGATATGAGAAAGCCTGACGATTATACTGTGGACTTAGATAATTTAAATGATGTTTTTAGATATACTAATAAAGTTTTAAACGTAGGGAACTTTATACAACCGGCGCTTAAAAAAGGTGTATTCTGTGATGTAGATATAATAGATAGTTCTTATGGATTTGATTTAAAACCAGAGGGAGAATATGTTTTAGATATAGATTTAGATATATTTTCTAAGGATATGGATTATATTCCATATGATTTTAGATTAAATAAAATAAAAGAACTAATAAAAGGTGCAAAAGTGATTACGATTGCTTCAAGTCCATACTTTATAGACCAAGAGTATGCCATAAAGGTATTAAAAGAATTGTTTAATTATGATATAATATAGAATTGTTAATAATAAGAAAATAAAAATTTCAAAAATAAATATTAATTAGGAGGAACTTATAATGAGTTTATATGCAGAGTGGAGAAATCTTTGTGATAACCACGCAAACAATGATGAAGAAATAAAATTCTGGGAAAATTACTTAAAATCAGAAGCAGGAATATACAATGAAATATTAAACAACAAAACTGATGTTGTTGAAGGTACAGTTGCTGAATTAGCTGCTAAATACAACGTATCTAATGAATTATTCATGGGATTCTTAGATGGAATAAGTGAAAGTGTTAAAGAAGAGTTAGAGTTAGAAGCTATAGAAGCTGACACTAACGTTTCTGTAAAAATAGACTGGGAAAAATTATACTACAATATGTTAGGTGCTGAAGCTCACTGGTTATATGAATTACAAGGATGGGATGGAATATTATCTCCTGAAACTAGAAAAGCTATAACTAAAGATTTCAACAGATCAAGAATTGTAGTTAAAGAAGACAAAGTTGGAAGAAATGATCCATGTCCATGTGGAAGCGGTAAAAAATACAAA
>ERZ791785.718-NODE-718-length-24546-cov-7.098934_pt1 | contig 24546 bp, 28 predicted proteins | sample MGYA00509947_ERZ791785 | MGnify/ENA primary metagenome ERZ791785 (study PRJEB30046, sample SAMN00791982) | human gut metagenome | study: EMG produced TPA metagenomics assembly of the A metagenome-wide association study of gut microbiota in type 2... | reverse complement strand
CTTCTGGTACTTCCGGAACTACTTCAGGCTCTGTTGGCTTTTCTTCTGGTACTTCCGGAACTACTTCAGGCTCTGTTGGCTTTTCTTCTGGTACTTCTGGCTCTGTCGGCTTTTCCTCTGGTACTTCTGGTACTACTTCCGGCTCTGTTGGCTTTTGTTGTGGCTTATTTTGTAATGTTGATGTATTTGTTTGTGACTTTGAAGTTTGTTTTAAAGTATTAACTTTTGACTTAACTTTTTCATTAGATTCATCCTTAATCTCAATCTCTTCTTCTTCATTGTTTTCATCAACTATAGCCACATCTGTTTTTGGTGTATTTATAGAAGTGCTCTCATTACTTGCTAAAGTTTTTTCAGAAATAATAGTCGGACTTTGGTAATCATCATCTATATGATTAAAATCTCCTTGTGCCATAGAAAATCCTGCTGAAGATAAAGCTGCTATAACTACCCCACCGACTACTATCTTTTTCTCTTGTGAATTCATAATATACTCCTTAAAATAGAAATTTTCTTCAAATAATTTCTATCTTTTAAGGTTAAAACCTTTAAATTCACCCACCGCAAATTCAACAAAATTAATATAAGTTAAAGTTTAGTTTTACTTTTTTATTATAAGTAAGATACTTTATCTTATAATTTTACATATTTTATATATAGATATATGTCTATATATAAAATAATAGCTAGAATATAAATTATATTCTAGCTATTATTAATCACTCAAAGTTTTTATTTATTTTCTCCAAATATAAACTTGTGCCAAGCCTCTAAGTTAGGCTCTTTGTCCCATTCTAATACCCATCCTTTTTGTTTATTTATAATATGACCATTTCTATATTCTTCTAAAGGAAATTGAAATTGATCTATATCCTTATCATTAATCTTAAGAACTGTATAAGCTAAGTTCATCATTTCCATTGGGCTTATATTAGTTTTTGTATTATTTAAAAGAATATCTGCACATTTTTTATAAGTTTCTACGCCTTTTTGTGCAAATTCCTTATATGCACTTTCTGCAACTTCTCTATGTCTAGCTTCTCTATGAAATGCACTATCAGTATATCTTATTCTACTAAAAGCAAGAGCTTGATATCCATTTAATCTTTGAGTTCCTGCTTGTGTTAAATATTCTTTTTCCCCTACACTATCCTTATCAGAATAGTAATTATAGCAAGCATCAATCATTGAATTAATTGATTCTAACCCACTTTCTGGAACATCGACAACAACTCCACCAATCTCATCTATAATCTCCATAAATGAGCTAAAATTAACAGCTATATATTTATCTATATCAAGGTCAAAGTTTACCTTAAATACTTCCTTTAAAAGATCTATCCCCTCATATGCATAAGCATGAGTAAGTTTTTCTGTTGAATATCCTGGTATATCAACATAAGTATCCCTTGCTATTGAGCTTATTCTAATATCTTTATTTTTACTGTCTATAGTTACAACCATCATACCATCTGATCTATTCCCTTTTTCAACATATTCTCCATCTGTTCCAACTAACAATATATTTGTTATTCCTTCAACCATAGTACCTTGTTCTTCTGTATTTTTTACAGCTTCATCTTTTACGTACATCTTGTTTAATTTTAAATATACATATCCAAATCCACTTAAGCAAATCGTTACTATTAACCCAATTAATATAAATGCCACTTTCTTAAAATGCTTCATATTTTATCTCCTTTAAATTACTAGTATATATTGTCTTATATATATTAACATATTCTATCTAAATAATCACCTATGGTTAATAAAATATCTTATTTTAGTTACATCCGTTGCTTAAAATTTGTATTATTTATTTAATTTGGATTTTATATACATTATGTGTAAAAAATAAAGCTCTTTTATATTATATACGCATCACCAAAGCCTTTACTTTTAGCAACATTCAAAATATTTATAGCATTAGACCTTTCCTTATAACACCCTACACACACCTTATATAATCTTTTATCACCTTCAATATTATACAACTTCAAAATATTATCCTTAATTACCCTAGCAATAGCCTTAAGATTATCCTCATTATTTAAATCTTTCTCACAAAAACTATTAGATATAAAATCAACCTCAAGTAAAGCCGATTTCATAGAAGTATTCTTTAACACATATAATCCCTTACTTAATTTTACCCCTCTATTTCTAATCTTAAAAATACCAGAAATTTCATTACACAAACTACTACAAAACTCATTAAGATGCTTATCATCACTATTATACTGCCAAACTTCCACACCTCTAACAGTATTATCACTAGCAGAATTAACATGAATAGATAAAAAATAATCAGCACCAAAATTATTAGCAAACTCTACCCTATCACCTAAAGAAACATATTTATCAGACAGTCTAGTAAACCTAACATCCAAATCAACTTCCTTTAACATAGAATCTAAATACTTTCCAATTTTTAATACAACATCAGACTCCTTAGTACCACCCTTACCTACTGCCCCTGGGTCATATCCACCATGACCTAAATCTATAACTAACTTTTTCATAGTAATTCCCCCATTATTTATTTTTTAAATACCTTATTTTTAATTATACCTTCATAAGTTTTCAATACTTAAATAAAATACTTTTTATAAATTTTGTATAATCAAATATCTAACCCTTTCTTTTACTATATAAATATAAGATTCACTTCGCTCATAGCACCAACGATATGAAACTTACTTTACTTGAGTGATGTGTAATTTAAATGCTTTATATCATATAAAAATATTTTTTAGGAGGTAATAAATATGTCAGTTATAGAAGGTAAAAATCCAACTTCACTAAGAATGAAATTTGATTTAGGAAAAGATGAACTTACAAACAAAACTAAAGTAAAATCTAAAACTTACTCAAACATCAAACCCGAAGCAACTTCTCAGGCAATATACGACGTTGCAACTGCATTAGAAGGACTTCAAGAATTTCCAGTACTTGAAGTGGTTAAAATTGATAATACAACATTGGCCTAAATTTTATTTTGTTTATAAATTAAATAATCATAATCTTATTTAAGGTTGATGGCGCCAACGATATAACTTTGCTACCGCTGCAGTTATATCCGTTGCTTAAATTGAAAATACAACATTAGCATAGTATAAGGAGGTAAAATATTATGGATATAAAAACAAAATTACTTATGACTTTTAAAACATCAGATGATAAAAAGGTGTCTATCACAGCTGACAACCCAAGAGAGGATTTAACAGAAACTGAAATAAAGGAAGCTATGAATACTATAATAGAAAAAGATATATTCTCACCTAATGGTGGCTCTTTAGTATCAGCAGTTTCAGCTAAAGTTGTTCAAACTGATACTACTGACTATGACTTAGTTTTATAAAATATGGACTCAAGTTTACAAACTCTTGTAGCTAATGTAGGATTTCCTATAGCTATTAGTATGTACTTACTAGTTAGAATTGAAGGAAAACTAAATAGCCTTACAGATAGTATAAACAAGCTTTCAAACAATATAAATATAATAAAATAAGAGGGATTTTCCCTCTTATTTTTCATTAATAATATTATAAATCTGAGTTCTACTCATACCAAATCTTTTAGCAGTTTCATTATAATCTCCCCTAAAACTTTCCCTAATCTTTCTGTTTCTATATAACTTATTAACCATCTCAAGAGTTGGAACATAAAACAAAGTACCACCATACATTTGAACTAAATACTTAAACCCTTCAATACCAATATTATCTACCAATTCTTTATATCTACCAGGAATATCTTTAGCAGTTAAATGCTCTAACATAAAATCACCTATCCATAAATTCTATAATTAAGTCCCTTACCCCTAACCTCAATATTAAATTTATCACACATTTCTAATATCCTGCTGCCAATAGCCTCATCAATTTTTAATAAATCACTTTTATACTTTTCAGTACTTACAATAATCGGCTTATTGTTAAAGTACCTATAATTTATAATCTCAAAGATAATATTAATATCTGAAGGTGTAATATTACCTTTAAATAAGTCGTCAATTAAAAGAACCCTTGCATTTTTATATCTATTTAAATACTTATTATAAACCTCACAGTCCAAAATATTTTGCTTAATATATGTCATATCCTCCCTGTAGTTCATATAAACCACACCAATACCATTTTTCATAAAAGTATTAGCAATTGCCAAAGATAAATGACTCTTACCACAACCCGATTGCCCCATAAAAAGTACAGAATTACGTCTTTCTTTTTCAATATCTTTAAAAGAGTTAGCATAACATTTTGCAAGAGTATAAATATTTACAGCAAAAGCATTTCTTGAATAATCAAAATTATCGAAAGTCTTTTTAGAAAACTCCATACTTATACCACTATGCTTTAAAATACTTTCAGCTTCTCTTAAAGCTCTACACTCACAAGGAACTGCTTCATTATCAATTAATATAAAAGTTCTATCATTACACTTATTACATTTATAAATTTCTTGCGTATCTAAGTTGTTCTTCACTTGGCTTTTTATAAATGTACTCATCCTCTTTCTCATATAATACGGTATGTTTGAATTCTCTAGTTGTTTTAATGTCGCTTCCATTTGACTTTTCCCCTATATTTTTATTTTCTTTTTTATTTTCTTTTTCTTTTTCTTTTTTCTTTTGTGTACTTAAAGTATACCTATCGTTATACTTATTGTTATCTTTATCATTTACTTTATCTAAATAAATTGCCTCATCAAATAAAGAAACTATCTCATCCTTTGAAATACTTGGCTTTATAAACTCAAGCAAAGACTTATCATCAACATTTTTAAGTTCACTTCTAACACAATCTAACATTGGCTTTCCAAGCTTATTTAAATTATACTTTCCCCAATTCTTAAGACATATCTCACGAGTATCATTATTGTACTTAATAAGCCCATAATTATTAATAAACCTATCCATCAAAGCATTAACACTTTCTATAGAAAAGCCTAACTCAAATGCAATTTGCTTTTTAGTAATCTTATAAACCCCAATTTGAGTAGTATTTGGATTTGTCAAAAGATATATAAAAAATAACTTGTCCTCAGGTGTTAACTCCTCTAACACCTTTGGATCCTTCCAAAACTCAACATGAACATGTCTATAAATTGCCATAACTACCTCCCAATCCTAAACACTCTGCTAGTTGATGTTTTTAAATATCCATCAATAACCTCAGGAAGGTCTTCTCTTAATTTTTTAGTATCTACACTAGTTTTAGTAACACTTTTCCAAGTTATCTTTCTTTCCTTGCAAAATCCTATCTCATATTCTTTTAAATTACTTTGAAGCTTATGCTCTATAACCTTTTTCCTACTTTCAAGCTTAGATATACTTGAAACAATTTCATCATATTCCTCTATACATTCATATAAACTTTCATCTAATATAATAGTTTCATTAATACTATTTGCATAAGTCTTTCTTAAAAACTTACCACAATCATCACTTCCAAAAGGCAAATTACAATTATTTAAATCCTCTTTATTACTCTTAAAAATATCCACAAACCTCTTCATCTAAAAAATCCCCCTTTAATTTTTTTATAAAATATAACTGACCCTTACCAGTTACATAAGTTGTAACCTTTATAGCTATCCCCTCAGAAGTTGTAATAGCCATCTGTCTAGTTTTAAATAAACCCATATCAATATAAACTTGCTTTGGTTGATTTTCACCATTTTGCTTCATAATATAGCCATTTTCCCTAAACCACTGAAATAACCTATTTCGTCCAATATCTAACCCCAAACTATTTAAAAGCTTTGCAAAAGCACCAATACTTATACTATCATCACTTTGTGCAACAGTTTGTCCAATATTTATATATGGCTTATAATTATTCAAATCATTTATAAGCTTATCACAATAAGTCTTTTGCTTTAAATAAGAATCTAAAACCTTAACTAAAAAAGTCTCATCCTTTACATATCCACCATCATTTCTTATAGAAGGCAAAACCTCATCCATAACCCAAGACTCAAACTTTTCAGCCTCTTCTTTCTTAGACTTAACAATAAGACGATATAAATTCCCTTCACTTATAAAAGCCCTTTGAACAATTTGAAAACTCTCTGTTCCATCCCTTCTTCTTCCAGTTTGTACCCTGGTATCGTGAAACACGATACCAGGGTATTTGCAATGTCTTTTTATAGCATCATTAGGATTTTTATAACCTAAAATCCTTGCAACTTTAATACCTTCAAAATAAGGCTTATTGTCAATACTTATAACTGCAACATCCCCAAAATCCTCATTAGTAAAAACCTTTAATCCATTCAAGTTTATCCCCCCTGTTTTTATTATTTTAAGATTGCATTATCAAAAAAGATCTCATTAATTTCATCAAAAGTCAAATTTAAAAATGAAACAACCCTAGCAGTTTCCTCAATATTAAAAAGACTTTTACCATTTTCCTTGTAATTATAAGTTTGCCTTGAAATTCCTATACCATCAGCAACTTCATATTGTTGATATCCTTTATACAATCTTGTTCTTTTTAATAAATTTAAATTCAATTATGTCCACCCCTATTTGATTTATTTCTTGTTTATATTTATATCTTAACGTTTATATATATTTGATGTAAACAATTTTCCTAATTTATAAAAAAATTTTGACACAATTTATCAAAAATCATAATAAATTATTCGTTTTTGTAACATTTTTAATATAATAAAGGAAGAGCTAGAAGCTGATATTTTTGCAGCAGAGGCGATTATTGATGATGATACTTTTTTAGATTATCTTAAGTTTTACAAATATACTGATACTCAGATTGCCTGTGATTTAAATATACCTGTAAATTATGTTAGACTTAAGTTTGAAAACTTTGATAAGTCTAAGCTTTTATAAGTTTATAAGGTAGTTTTCTGTAGTTTTTTGTCGTGCGATAGAAATTGTAATTTATTGTAAATTTTAGTATAATTTAATAGCATTAACTATAATTTAACAGTATATTAATTGCATTATTAAATCGTTTAATCCATAAACATTATATATTTTGAGCATATATAATACGATTTAAAATTCGCTACGCTCATGTCGCCAACGATATGACGCTAGCTAACGCTTCGGTCACATCCGTTGCTTAAAATTCGCCGACGAAAAAATACACCCTTATGGGTGTATTTTTTTATATTTTTAATTATATATTTCTATTTTTTGTTAATACTCTATGATAAGTAAAATTAATATAAGTCAAGAGGTGTTAAATTGGTAATAGAATTTTCAGGTTTAATATTATTAGGAGTAACATTTTTATATTTAGGAATTTCAACCATATACAAGTACATAAAAAATATTTCAATAAACTACAAGTCAGAAATTTTAAATTTTTTCTTATTTTTATCTATATTATTTATAATATCATTAACATTATTTCCAATAAGACTTGGATATAAATTTGAAGGGTTTGAAATATTTAATATAGTTCCATTTAAAATAATCTTAAAAATGCTTTTTGAATATCCATTAGGACAATTTATATATAACGTTATAGGTAATATAGTTTTATTTATTCCCTTTGGATTTTTTATATACATTAAGTTTGAAAAAAATAAAACTAAAACTCTTTTAGCTGTGTTTATTATGACCTTAGGTGTAGAATTTATCCAAGGTTTTATTCCATATAGATTTTGCGATATTGACGATATAATTTTAAATACTTTTGGTGGATATATAGGTATCATCATATATAATATATTGTTCTCAAAATTTAATAACAAACTAAAAAAAATACAGACTACTTAGTAATCTGTATTTTTTTCTTAAATATATTAAACTTAACAATTAAACTAACTATTAAAACCCCAATAAAAGCTCCACTAAAATCAATTAAAACATCATTAAATTGCCCAGTTCTTCCAACAACAAAGGTTTGATGGTACTCATCACTACAAGCGTATAAAAAGGCTAACAATAATGCTATAAATACAGATTTTAAAATATTATCGCCATTGTACACACTTCCAAAAAATAATATACCAAGAACACAAAATAAAAACATATGAGCTCCCTTTCTTACAATGAAGCTATTTATATTATTTTTAATTTCTTCGCTTTTAGAAACCTTCTTTATAATATGCATCACATTATCAGACTGTGCAGATGATATTTTTGCTGGTTGATGAGACATATAAAAAATAAATCCCATCCATAATACAGCAAATAAAATACAGATCTTCTTTTTCATATACCTCTCCTTTTAACAATAATAGACTCCTTAAAAGGAGCCATATTATATAATATACTATTATTTGCTATTATCTATGACAGTTGCATATCCATTAACATTATTTCTATGCCAATTCCATGCATCCTCTATAATCTTCTCTAAAGAATCAAACTCAGGCTTCCATCCAAGCACACTTTTCGCTTTTTCACTACTAGCTATTAAAACTGCAGGATCTCCACTTCTTCTTGGTTCTTCAACAGCACATATATCAAAATTAGTAACCTTTCTAGCTACATCTATAACCTCTTTAACAGAATATCCATTTCCATTACCTAAATTAAATATATCACTATTATTTCCTTTTCTTAAATACTCTAAAGCCTTATAATGAGCAGATGCTAAATCCATAACATGTATATAATCTCTTATACAAGTACCATCCTTAGTATCATAATCATTTCCAAATATACTTATATGACTTCTCTTTCCTAATGGAACTTGAAGTATTAAAGGTATTAAATGTGTTTCTGTTTTATGGTCTTCTCCTATACTTCCATCAAAATATGCACCAGCTGCATTAAAGTATCTTAAAGAAACATACTTAGTACCATAAGCATTGTCAAACCACTTCATCATTTTTTCCATTGCAAGCTTAGTTTCACCATATGTATTTGTTGGATTAGTTTCATCATCTTCCATTATAGGTATATTTTTAGGTTCTCCATAAGTTGCTGCTGTTGAAGAAAATACTATTTTATCTACATTATTTTCTTTCATAACATCTAATAAACACATCATACCATATACATTGTTATGGTAATATTCATATGGCTTTACCATACTTTCTCCAACTAATGAGTTTGCAGCAAAATGTATTACAGCTTCTATATTGTTTTCTTTAAATACTTTATCTAAATTTTCTTTATTTCTTATATCACAATTATAAAATTTATCAGTTAAAATTGCTTCTTTGTGTCCTGTTAACAGATTGTCCACTACTATTATATCTTCATTTTTTTCTAAAAAATATTTAACAGTATGGCTTCCTATATATCCAGCTCCACCTATTATTAATATACTCATAATATCCCTTCTTTCTAATGTTTATAAATTATTTCCTTGAAAATATTAATTATTCTATACTTTAATTTTTACAATAGTTAAGCCATAGCATTAAGACTATGGCTTGTTTATATAACTATTCTACAGTAACTGCTACTTCTTCGTGTACTTCTTTAGACTCTTGTTTAGTAGCTTTACTTTTTAAAAATTCAATAAGTCCATCTCTAAGATCTGGTCTTTTTAATGCAAAGTCTATTGTAGCTTCTAAAAACCCTAACTTATCCCCTACATCGTATCTTCTACCTTCAAAATCATATGCATATATAGCTTCATGATTTGCTAGAGTTTTTAAAGCATCAGTTAATTGTATTTCTCCACCTTTACCTGGTTCTTGATTTTCAAGTATATCAAATATAGCAGGTGTTATTATATATCTTCCTAGTATTGCTATATTTGATGGAGCATCTTCAACATTTGGTTTTTCAACCATGTCTTTTACTTTGTATACTCTATCTTCTATATGCTTTACATCAAGTATCCCATACTTGTCAGTATCTTCTTTAGCTACTTTTTGTACTCCAAGTACTGATGTTTTATATTCATCGTATGCATTTATAAGTTGCTTTAAGCATGGAGTTTTAGCATCTACTATATCATCTCCAAGTAAAACTGCAAAAGGCTCATTTCCGATAAAGCTTTTTGCACAGTGTATTGCATGACCTAGTCCTTTTGGTTCTTTTTGACGTATGTAATGGATGTTTACCATGTTTGATATGTCTTGAACCATTTTAAGCATTTCAGTTTTGCCTTTTTGTTCTAGCTCTAGTTCTAGTTCTACACTTCTGTCAAAGTGATCTTCTATAGATTTCTTACTACGACCTGTTACTATTAATATTTCTTCTATTCCCGACTCTATTGCTTCTTCTATTATGTATTGTAATGTTGGTTTGTCAACTATTGGAAGCATTTCTTTTGGTTGTGATTTTGTTGCAGGTAAAAATCTTGTTCCCAGTCCTGCTGCTGGTATTATTGCCTTTCTTACTGTTTTTTTCATCTATATATTAATCTCCCTTGCCTTTTAATTTATTCATTGTATTCACTTTGATTATTACTATGCCAATTCCAAGCATCTTCTATTATCTTCTCTAATAAATCATACTCAGGTTTCCACCCTAATATATTCTGTACTTTTTCGCTTGTTGCTATTAGCACTGCTTGATCTCAAGCTCTTCTTGACTCTACTACAGCTTTTATATCAAACTTCGTAACTTCTCTAGCTACATCTATTAGTTGTTTTACATAATATCCATTTCCATTGCAAGATTGAATATGTTTCTGTTTTGTGATCTGCTCCTATATTACCATCAAAATACGTTCCTGTTGCATTGAAGTATCTTAATGGTACATACTTTGTACCATAAGCATTGTCAAACCACTGCATCTTTTTTTCCATTGCTAGTTTTGTTTCACCATATGTGTTTGTTGGGTTTGTTTCATCAGATTCTATTATTGGAACATTTTTTGGTTCCCCATATATTGATGTTGTTGATGAGAGTACTATTTTATCTACGTTGTTTTGTTTCATAACGTCTAGTATGCACATCATTCCGTATACGTTGTTATGGTAGTATTCGTATGACTTTTCCATGCTTTCTCCAACCCGTGAGTTTGCTGCAAAGTAGATTACTGCTTCTATGTTGTTTTCTTTGAATACTTTGTCTAGTTTTTCTTTATCTCTGATGTCTATTTGATAGAATTTGTCAGAGTGTATTGATTTTTTGTGGCCTGTTAATAGGTTGTCTACTATTATTATGTCTTCGTTTTGTTGTATGAAGTATTTTATGGTGTGGCTACCTATATATCCTGCTCCACCTATTATTAATATACTCCTTTATATTTATTTCATTATATAAAATATATATTTTATATTTATTTTTTTATTTTATCTTTTATTATATTAGTTATAAATTTAAATTCTTCTACATTTAATATAATAAGTACTACACCATATATTATTGCGCCTATAATTATACTACTAAATAAAACTATAATTTCTTGTAGTGTACCTCCACCTAGTAAAGAATATATGCTATTATATGATATTTTTGTTATAATTCCCATGACTATCGATGCTATAAGTGATTTAACAAAAACATTTATAATTTTGTCTTGACCAAAGTAACCTATTTTATCATTTAAACTCTTAAATAATAATACTACACATATTATTGCAGATAAACTAGTCGCTAAAGCAAGACCTGCATGCCCCATGTACTTTATTAAAATAAGATTAATAGCTATGTTTAGTATCATTGATATCAACCCATTTATCATAGGTGTTTTTGTATCTTTTAGAGAAAAAAATACTTTATTTAATATATCCCTTAATCCAAACCCTATCATACCAATACTATAAAATATAAGAGCTACAGATGTTAAACTAGTTGAGCGTTCATCAAATGCACCTCTTTCAAATATCGCTTTTACTACCGGTTGTGCTAATACAATAGCTCCTATTGTAATTGGAAGAACTAGTAATATAACCACATTTGAACTTTTAACTACTGCTTCCTTAAAATTTTCTTTATTATCTTCATTTGATAATTTCGATAGTGTTGGATATATAACAGATGCTAATGTAGATATAAATAATCCTGTTACAAATAAATTTAATCTATTTGCACTATTTAATGCAGCTATTATACCATCGCCTAAACTAGATGCTAAACTTCGATCTATCATTGTATTTACCTGATAAATGGCTACACCTATTAGTACAGGTCCTACTAGAACCACCATTTTTCTTATATACTCATCTTTAAAATTAATATTTACACCTATTCTATATCCCTTTTTTATTGCAAAAGGTAGTAAAAATAAATATTGTGATACCATTCCTAAAAATGAACCTATCGGTAAAATATATATATTTTTTAATTTTATACTCAGTATTATAGATATTATAATTATAATATTATTTGGCAACGCAATCATTCCTGGTATTGAAAATTCATCTTGTATCTGTAGATATGCAGTTAATATATTGCTTATTGATATAAATATTATCCCTAATACCATTATCCTGACAAATCCTACTGCAAGTTCTAATTTATCTCCTTCAAATTGCATTGCAAATAACTTAACTAATGGCTCTGCGCAAATATATGCAATTAATGATATGAAGATACTTAATATCATTACTATTCCTAATACATTTCTTATGAAATAATCACCTTTTTCTCTACCTCCAACTTTTATATTCTCATGATATAAAGGTATAAATGTATTTGCCAAGGCTGAACCTATTGCTGAAAATAATACTAACGGTATATTCATGGCTGTTATATATACATCACTATACATACTTGTACCATACGCATACATTAATACCATTTCTCTAAGTAATCCAGACACTTTTGTTAATAATGTTACAACCATCAATGCAAAAGTTGCTTTTGCTAATTTACTCATACATCCTCCTACTTACTATAGTACATATAATTTTTAATCAATTTAATATTTTTCACTTGTTTTATTACTATTAAGAAGATTAGCAACAATCCAACAAAACATTATTGGTAACCAAAATTGAGGTGATAATATGAATGTAGTCCAACTTAGCACACTAAATCTTGGTATAATAAATACATCCATTAATCCTCTAATCAGTACTACTCTTAAAACATATCCTCTAATAAAAATCTTGTTGAATGATGATAATAACATTCCCAGTAATACACTAAATATAGAAATTCCTATAAATCCATAATCTGCATATAGCTCTATAATGTATGAAGAACCTGTTCCATATCCTTGAAAATACATATTTCCATATAGATAGTACGATAGAGATGCATTAAAGTTATTACCTTCTGTAGCTCTTTCTAAACTGTTTGATGCTCCTAAACTCTCTGCACCAAATAAAATTTGTGCAGGCGTTCCTCTTGTTATATAGTCTATATACGGCCCAAACGTATAATTTTTACTTTCTCTATTTGGTAAGTTAGGAATGGCTTCATAACCCCTGCTTAACATAGTAAATGTTATTCCTTGTTTATACATAAAATCTACAAATGGATTCATTTCATTATCTTTTTCAGTTCCAAATCTTGAATAATTATAACTTGAAAAGAATATAATAATAATCGGTAAAGACACAACAACAATGGTCTTCAATTTTCTAGTTATCCATTTCTCGCTAATATTAACTCCTTTTTTTTCTAAACTTGTATTATAATTATCACGTAAAAAATAGTATAAAAATATAAATATTAGCGCTTCAGATATAGGACCTCTTGATCCTACCATTAAATCAGGTAATGTCGATGACACATATCCACTAAGGGCAATTATCGTATTTTTCTTTTTTGGCATTGTTGCTAAATAAATCGCTAATGAAGCATGCATCATAGTAGATATACCTTTAACAAATACCGGTAGCCTAGTTTCAAAACTCGCATAATATTCTAAATACGAGCTACCTCTTGTAAAATATACTTTTTCTATTCCCATTATTAAATTAAATAATAAACAAACCATAAACATTAATAGCGATATCATTTGAATGTTCATTATAAATTTAGAATTCAAAATTGTACTTTTACCTTCTATCTCTTTTTTCCTATCTATTGATTCATAGATTATCACACCTATGATAATAGAAATTATACTTATAGCTATTGCTATTAACGCAAAACTTCCTGTTTGTTCATCATATGCATACCATTCATTACTCATAATCAAGTCTATTAATGGTCTACACGTTAGAAATAAAAATATTGTAATATTAAACATCAATACACTTATACGCAACCTTATATTTTGCAATGCAAAACATACGCCGTATAAATTTAAAAATGAAACAAATAAGACCAATAAACTAAATTCTCTTAATATAAGCCACATTGTAAATATAATTATGGTTATTATTGCTATATTATAGCTTGCAACTTTCTTCATATTACTACGTCCTTTAACTTTAATTTTAATTGTATAATATAACTTTATTCTGGATTATACAGCATACTGATTTTTATGTTATGATTATCTTAATTAACCTATTGTTTTAGTCGATATATTTTTCTAAATAAAATAAATCACTTCATAGAAAAATAATCTACTATCAATGGATAATATTTGTATATTATATCCTAATCATCGTCTTATTTCTTCTAAATATAATAATGATTAGGATACAATATTTAGCAAAACTGCTCTCAATTAATTAAGATACTCTAGAATACTACATTAGTTTGAGTTTTATTATTTTAAAATCTAACTGACACAATGAATTAATTAAATATATTCTAGTCTATTAATCCTCTATTTTGTTGTAACTTGTATACCATTTTTTTATATGTTTCTTGGCTTACCATATATGCTATTAATGCTAGTTTCCTTTTAGGTATTACATAAGGATTTTTTATAATCATTAATATATTCTTTCTTATAAATTTCTTTATACGTTTATAATCTTCTAATGATTTATAATTATTCATCATTATTAGTGTGTCTAATATATATATATTAGACCCTATATATTTGTACTCTATAATCTCCCTTTTACTCGGATAATTCTTTATAGTATATTCTAAATTTAGCTCCCAAGCTCTAACACAATCCCATTTTCTATCATCAAACTTCATTTTAGTTATACTATTTTGTCTTTGTATATAGTAATATTTAGGTTGAGGATCAAATACAATGGTACTACAATTGTTTAATAAATCCATTAATATAAAAACATCTTCATTTAATCTTCCAATAGGATATCTTATATTATTAAATACTTCTTTCTTATATAGCTTATTCCACGCTCCCGGAGATATTTTATGAACATGTCCTATAGCATCTTCTACATTCATTACCTTTAATTCATTATCTTCGGTGTTCCTTATATTAGTGTTTTTGTAACATGTATAGTATCCACAAACCGACATATCCGCATTATATTCCACTATGTTTTTATATAATACTTCAAACATATCATCTTCGATGTAATCATCACTATCTATAAATGCTAAATATTTACCTTCAGCAATTTCAATACCAGCATTCCTAGCGTCACTTAACCCTCCATTTTTTTTATGAATAACTTTAATTCTATTATCCTTTTTAGCATATTCATCACAAATCTCTCCACAGTTATCTGGTGATCCATCATCAACAAGTATAAGCTCAAAATCACTAAAACTTTGATTCAAAATAGAATCTATACACTTTTTTAAATATTTTTCAACATTATATATTGGTACAATTATACTTATAATCGGCATCTTTTGCTCCTTCTTTTCTCATTATATCTACTTTGTTACTTGATATTTCTATTATAATATTAATAATATCTACATTTTTTTATAACTTTGACTTATATCTACTGCAAATTCTTTGTATAATTTCTCTGCATTACATCTTTCATTCCAAATCTGAAATGCATTTTCACACATATTCTTATATTGCATATTTTCCATACTGTTAATCTTCATAAGACGTTCAGCCACATCTTTAGGAGTACATTCCATAGGCAGTAAGTATCCATTAACGTCATTTTCAACAATTTCTCTAGTCCCACCTACATCAGTAGCTATAACTGGCAGTTTCATAGATATTGCTTCCATAATAGATACAGGCACTCCTTCTGATGAGGATAAATTAACAAAAACAGTTGCATTGTTATCCTTATACCAATCTAGTACGTCTTTATTCCTTAAAAAACCAGTAAATAATATGTTATCTTTATTTAACTTCTTTTCAGCTATTTTCTTTATATTATCAAACTCAGGACCATCTCCCATATGTGTCCAAAAATATGGTATGTTATTTTTCTCTAATTCCACTAATGATTCTATTAATAAATCTAACCTTTTTACCTTTCTTACCGCAGAACAACTAACTATATACAATCTGTCATCTTTTTTATTACAGATTATATTTCTAGATATCGTTCCTAATCTTTTAACCTTTACTTTATGCTTATATTTAGGGTATGTTTCTTTCAAATTATCTACTCCATCTTGAGAGCATGGATAAATCCTATCCGTATTGTTTAGTAAGTAGTCTCTTTGAGGTAAATATTTTAAAGGTGCTGCATATTCATACAAGTCATATCTATGTGCTCTAGATATAAGTTCTATATCTTCTTTTCCTTTAAAGTATTTATTTTTAAGTTCTACTCCTACTCTATCCGTTATATAAAGCCAGTAACTATATATTTTTATAGAATTGTATTGATTAAAGTCATATTTTGAAATCAATTTTTCTAATTTAGAATATACATCCATAGCTCTACTTTCAAAGTAATAACAATATAATTTATTTATTACTTTACCTTTACAGTCTTTTTTTATCATATTTTTTTTAGTTTCATCTCTATTTATGTTTCCAAACTGATTAGCTAACATCTTAACTTTAGTTATTTTCGAATGTTTAATACCTATAGGTATTACAGTTACATTTTCAGGAACTTGTCTAGTTTGTTCCATTTTATCTGAAACCATAGTTGATATTATGTATATATCTTTAAATTTTTCTGATAAATACGCTATCTCTGATTCTAAGTATTCTTCTCCCTTATGAAATGGGTAATAATTAGTCAATAATATTAAACAATTATTCATTAGTTTGTGTCTCCATTACGTTATTCTTATCATTACGATTTATATTTTTAGATTTCAATACAGAAACTGCTGTCATTATTATTATTTTTATATCTAATACAGCCGATATATTATCTACGTAATATGCATCATTTATTATGCGCTCATCCATTGTTGCATTATTTCTTAATACGGCTTGATTATATCCTGTAATTCCCGGTCTTTCATCAAATTTTTTAAAGAATTCCTTTGGGTATATACTTTTATCACCTAAAGGACTCGGTCTAGGACCTACAAAACTCATCTCACCTTTTAATACATTAAATATTTGAGGCAATTCATCTATACTTGTTTTTCTTAATATCCTACCTACTTTTGTAACTCTCATATCATTATCTGAATTAAATGTTGTTCCATCTGAATTTCTAATATCAGGTGCATTTACCTTCATAGATCGAAATTTATACATTATAAACTCATTCATACCTTTACCTAGTCTTGTAGCATTATAAAATATAGGACCTTTATCTTCTATTTTTATAGCTATAGCTACTGGTATCATTATAAGTAGTACGAATGGTAACAATAATAACGATAACAATATATCAAATATTCTCTTAATAAAGTAACGGTACATCATCTAATCCCTCCATTAATGTATATATTTCTTCTAATGCTTCAATAAATGTATATTGCGCCTTATATCCTATCTTATTCTTAGCCTTATTACTACTCATATATGAAGGTCTAATAACTTCCTTCTTATCTGGATTTTTAACATATAAGTTCTCAGTATTGTTAAATACCTCATTTATCATTTGCGCTACTTCATAATTTGTTAACGATTCCTCACTTCCAATATTAAAAGTTCCATAAATATTCTCTTTGTCTAATGCACAACATATTGCTCTTGCTGCATCTTTAGCATATAAAAATTCTCTTTTTGCTACACTCTGTGTATCTATAGTTAACTGTAGTTTATTGAATGCTCTTCTAAGAAATAAATTAATCATATAGTTGTTCTTTTCATTAAATCCAAATAAATGAGCAAATCTTAAATTTTTAACATATAATCCTTTTTTGTGAGAATATATATTTCCTATATGTTCACAAGCTAATTTACTTACTCCATACATAAGTTTCGGTTGAGGGACATTCTCTTCAGTCCAAGGTAAATATTTTTCATCTGAGTATACAGATATTGTAGATGCATAAACTATATTTTTTATATCTATTTCATAACAAGCTTCATATAAATTTTGAGTTAAAACTTCATTATCATGGAACTCACTTATTAATCCTTGACTTCCTCTCTTTGCTGCTAAATGTACTACTGCATCTATATCCTTTAATTTAATTACCAGATCTTCTTTAGAATAATCTGTTATTCTACTTTCACATTCATTTTTTATCTCTCTTCTTGTTAATATTATAGGAGTATGACCATTTTTAAGTATTTCTTCTACAACATATTTACCTAAGAATCCACTACCTCCTAAAATTGCTATTTTCATATAACTAATCTCCTCATTATAATATGTCATTAGCTATAATAATAACTAATGACATATTTGATAATACTTTCTATTTATTTTTCATATATAAAATATCCTATTTTATCATGTATTCCATTAACCGCTCTTATATTTTCATTTTGCTTATAATATTTAAAACTACTCAAAGATGCATTAATTTGATTTTTATAATCACTATAATCAGCTTTAGTATTAGGCTGTTGACATATAAACTCTAATATATAACCTTTGTCAAAACTGCTATATAAATTATTTAATTCTGATATATCATTATTTAATAAGTGTTTAAATGTAAGATCTAATAAATTAACTCCTGTATAATATTTTAATAACTTCCACATATGACAACCATCTAACCTTGGTGTTATTTCTATAATATATGGCTTATCTTTTTCTAGCTTCATTTGAGCATATACAGGTCCATTTTGTATAGATAGCTTTTTACAAACTTGGCTTATAATCTCTTTTATTTCTTCATTTATTTCTTCATTTATATTTTCAGATGGCACTATATGTTTGTGTATTAATCCTGTATATTGAGGCCATGTATCTCTGTCGGAAGCTATTAAATATTTTATTTCTCCATCTACTATATATCCATTTACTGATAATTCTTGTCCAGATATATACTGTTCAAGTATAACTAATCCTGATCTAGAATATTTTTGAGTTTCATCATAACTTTTTAAATATTCATCTTTATTATTAATAAGTTTTACACCTCTTTGACCTTGTGAGTCAGCTGGCTTTAATATAAAAGGATAATCTAGTTCAACTTCCTCTTCTATGTTTCTTATAACCTGAAAATCTACATTACCTTTAAATCCTTTACCTAAAGTTTTTCTCATTAAATCTTTATTGTTACATATTCTAGCAGTTTCTTCTGAAACAAAGTGAGGCATTCCTAGCTTTTCACTTATAAAACATGATACAGGTATTGCTAAATCCGATCCTACAGAATATACTAATTCAATATTATTCTTTTTTATATATTCTATTACTTTATCTTTATCTAGTATATTTATTTCTACAAAATAATCAGCTATATCTGCACCTGGGCCATCTTTCTTCATTGCACATGCATGAGTTTCATATCCCATTTCTTTTAATTGTAATATTGCATCCATCTGAACAGATGCTACTCCCAAAATTAAAACTTTCTTATTATTCATAATTTTCTCCTTGGTATAACTTTATAAAGATATCTTTTATATTAAGCATTTAAATATATTCCTATTAAAACTTTTTAATTTATAATTTTTTTTAAATTATTTACTACATAATCAATATCCTCTAAATTTATTAATGTATTTAAAGGTAATGTTATTTCATTTTTATACATATCAAATGCATTAGGATAGTCTTCTATTTTAAATCCTAAATTCTTATATGCAGTTAAAAGTGGTAATGGCTTATAATGAACATTAGTCGCTATTCCTACTTCCCCCATCTTATTTATAACATTATTTCTAAATACTTCATCTTTTCCGATAAGTCTTATCATATATAAATGTCCACTTGACACACTTTCATCAGTATAGTGTTTTAATATCTCTATACCATCTACATCTTTAAGTAATTCATCATATCTATTTATAATTGCTTTTCTATGATCAAGTAAATTTTCATATCTACTTAATTGCCCCATTCCTATAGCTGCCATTACATCAGTCATATTGCACTTATATGCCGGCTCTACTATATCATACTCCCATGCTCCAATTTGCATTTTAGCTAAAGCATCCTTAGTCTGTCCATGAACTGATAAAGTACTTAATCTTTTGTATATTTCTTCATCATCTACTCCATCTATGCTTTTCCACGTAAGTGCTCCACCTTCTGCTGTTGTAAGATTTTTAACCGCATGGAATGAAAAGCTTGTAAAGTCTGCTACTTCTCCACTCATTTTTCCTTTTTGGCTAGCTCCAAATGAATGTGCTCCATCACCTATCACAACTACTCTTCCTATAGCTTCTTGTAATTTACTATTAGCTTTAAATAAATCTTTTTTTCTATTAACTATCTCAAATATTTTGTCATAATCACACATAATACCAGCTAAATCAACAGGTATTATAGCCTTTGTTCTTTCAGTTATAGCTTCTTCTAATTTTTCATAATCCATTTGGAATGAATCTTTCGCAGTATCAATTAAAACTATCTTCGCCCCAACATGATGTATAACACTTGCAGATGCAGTATAAGTATATGCTGAAGTTATAACTTCATCTCCTTCTCCTATTCCAAGAAGTCTAAGTGTCATTTCCATACATGCAGTTGCAGAGTTTAAACATATTGATTTATTTGTATTGCAATACTCTGCAATTTTTCTTTCGAACTCTTTTGTTTTTGGTCCTGTTGTTATCCATCCTGATTTTAAAACTTCAACAACATTATTTATTTCCACATCAGTTATATCCGGTGGTGAAAATGATATATTTGTTTTTATTTTAGTATCTGTTAACATGCTGCTATTTCCTCTCTTTTATTATTTGCTTCTTCTGGTCTTATATAAGTAGTAACAAAACTCCTCATCACACTATCTATAAGCTCCACATCTTCATTATCAACAATCTTTTTAAGCATTTCTAAATTATGCATAACCTTCTTACTATCAAACTCCACAGGCTTTCCAATAAATATCTTGCTGTTAGCAGTCTTAGTTAAACCTTCCTCACTCATTAAAAGCTCTTCATATAACTTCTCTCCTGGCCTAAGCCCACTATACTCAATCTTAATGTCAATCCCAGGCTCAAATCCACTAAGTCTAATCAAGTTGTTTGCTAAATCAACTATTTTAACAGGCTCACCCATATCAAGAATAAATATTTCTCCACCCTTTGCCATTGCTCCAGCTTGTAAAACAAGTTGAACAGCTTCAGGTATTGTCATAAAGTACCTTATAATATCTGGATGAGTTATTGTAACTGGTCCACCTTCAGCAATTTGCTTTTTAAATAAAGGAATTACACTTCCGTTACTTCCAAGCACATTACCAAAACGAACTGCAACAAACTCCGTTTCACTATTTTTATTTATAGTTTGTATAATCATTTCCGCAGCTCTTTTAGTTGCTCCCATTATATTAGTTGGATTAACTGCTTTATCTGTTGATATTAGCACCATTCTTTTTACTTTATATATATCTGCAAGTCTTGCAACATTTAAAGTTCCAAATATATTGTTCTTTATAGCTTCACTTGGACTGTTTTCCATTAATGGAACATGCTTATGAGCTGCTGCATGGAATACTACATCTGGTTTATATTCATTGAATATTTCATCCATTCTTTTGTATTCTCTTATTGAAGCTATTATTGTACTTAAGTTTAATTTACCTTCGTAACGTCGTATAAGCTCTTGCTGTATTGCGTAGGCATTATTTTCATAATTATCAACTATTATAAGGTGCTTTGGATTAAAGCTTGCAATCTGACGACAAAGCTCACTTCCTATACTTCCTCCACCACCAGTAACAAGTACAGTCCTTTCTTCTATATAGCCACTCATTTCTTCCATATTAACCTTTATAGGTTCTCTACCTAAAAGATCTTCTATATCAACATCTCTTATTTTCTTTATGTCAACTTTACCATCGATTATTTCATATATTCCTGGTATTGTTTTTAATTTACATTTTGTTTCTTTACAAATGTTTATAATTTCAGATTTTCTTGCCTTATCTACATTTGCCATAGCAAGTATTATTTCATCTACATTTTCTTTTTCTACTATTTCTTTTACTTGCGAAGTATCTCCAAGTATTTTTACATTGTGGATTACTCTTCCTATTTTATTAATATCATCATCTATAATTCCAACTGGTACTTTCTTAAGTTGAGGGTTTTCTTTTAATTCATTTATTATCATCTGTCCCGCACTTCCAGCACCAACAACAAGCACTCTTTGGCTATCTTGTGAAACTATCATTCTTGTTTTAAATCTTCTTCCAGTTCTATATACTAATCTTAAACCGCCAGTGTAGCCGATTATAAGTATCGTTGATACTATATAAAATAATATTGAATAATCTATTCCTATTAATCTATGTGCTATATATACTGGTATTACATAAACTAAACAAGCCGAAAGTATAGATACTAACTCTTCTTCTCCTGCATATCTCCAAAGGCTTGAATAACATTTAAATAATTTAAATGATACAGTATGTATTAACATATATATAATTATTGAAAGCATCATTGTACTTATATCTAAATTTTGATACTTCCATGTAAGAATCATTGAAACTAAGACAGATATTAATATTCCACACATATCTAAAGCCCACAGTGATACTTGTCTTACTTTATATGAGCTAAATATTTTTTCTAATGTAGTTTTTTCTTTAGGAATCATATTTGCTAATTCCATACTTTCTCCCCCATACCAATTATTTTTACATTATGTTGTTAATTAATATATTAACCTATAATGCAGCTGCCTTTTTCTTATTTCTACCTTTTCTTCCGCTTTCATGTTGGTAATAATAATTGTAATAATTATAACCATTACCCTCAGCCTCAAACTTATTTAAAACTGCACCAATTATATTAGCTCCAACATCTTCAAGCCTTTTCTTTGCAATCTTTGCCATTTCAATATCACATTGCTTACTTCCAACAACAAAAACACATCCATCACTGTAAGTTGATATTATTCCTGCATCAGTAACAATTCCAATTGGTGGCGCATCTATAAATATATAATCATAATACTCTCTTAAACTCGTTATAAATTCCTTCATTTTCTTTGAACTAAGTATTTCCGATGGATTTGGAGGCATCGCTCCACATGTTAAAACATGTAAATTTTTAACCTCTGTACAATGTACACACTCTGCAAAAGCTTTGTCTTTTAATAAAATATCAGTAAGTCCATTTATATTACTAATATTAAACATTCTGTGTACACTTGGGTTTCTTAAGTCCCCTTCAAGTAATAATACCTTTTTTTCAAGGTTTGCAAAGCTAACTGCAAGATTTGCTATTACTGTTGTTTTTCCTTCATTTTGCATTGAACTAGTAATAGTTATAACCTTCATTTCCTTATCTAAGTTTGAAAATTCTATACTAGTTCTTATTCCCCTATAACCTTCTGAAATAGGAGATTTTGGATTTCTTATACTTATTATTTTTTCTAAAACTTTACTCATATCTTCCTCCTATTTATTAAGCTATATCTTCATTAGGTATTACACCAATAACTGATAATCCTAAGTGTTTTTCTATATCTTGTGGTGTTTTAATTTTGTTGTCTAAGTACTCTATTAAAAACACTACGAAAAGTCCTATCATAGTTCCTAAAACAAATGCTATTAATACACTCATAACCTTGTTTGGTTTTATTGGATTTTTAGGTAATGTTGCTTTATCTATTACTTGAACATCATTTGCCTTAGTTATTCTTTTTGCTTCCTTTTCAAATACCTTTGGTATTTCATTTGCTATATCCCTTGCTTTTTGAGGATTAGTGTCTTGTACACTTATGCTTATAATTTGAGTATCTTTTACTGGAGATACAGTTATTTGCCCTGATAAGCTTTCATATGTGTTTTCTAGCTTTAAATTTTTTATTACATCATCTAAAACTATTCTTGATTTTATTATTTCACCATAAGTTACCGCAAGCTTTTGCGTAACAGTTATTTGATCTCCTGTTACTATTTGTGTTTCTGCTTGTTTATCAGCATTTACTATTAATGTAGATTTTGCTTCATACACTGGATTTAACATAAAAAAGCTTATTACACCACTAATTAATGCCGATATAATTGCTAAAAGAGCTATTATCCAAAATCTCTTTTTGATAATTGCAAAGTATTCTCTTAAGTCAATTGTTTCTTCCATTTTTACCTCCACTTTTTTATATTTCGTCAAATTATTTTATGCATAGAGTAATATAGCAATTCTTATTTTTTTTGTATATACCTTCGACAAAACTTCTTATATTCCATCATATTTTTTCTTTATCTATATACTTTTTTCGACAAATTATCTTATGTTTCATCACGAACATTTTACAAATTATTTTTTCATATATATGTATTTTATATAAATAATAAATTATATTATTAAGTTCGACATCTAAAAATGAGTAAAAAAATAGCTCATAAATTTATATTCATATTGGTAATAATAAATACAAAATTACTCAACATGAAAGTTCATAAATTTA
>ERZ791785.714-NODE-714-length-24599-cov-3.736351_pt1 | contig 24599 bp, 36 predicted proteins | sample MGYA00509947_ERZ791785 | MGnify/ENA primary metagenome ERZ791785 (study PRJEB30046, sample SAMN00791982) | human gut metagenome | study: EMG produced TPA metagenomics assembly of the A metagenome-wide association study of gut microbiota in type 2... | reverse complement strand
GGTAGAAAAGTGCGGTAGAAAAGTGCGGTAGAAAAGTGCGGTAGAAAAGTGCGGTGTTTTAGGTCTATTTAGATCTAAATCAGATCTATATAGATTTACATGAGGGGAGTTTGGTGGTAGATGGGCAAAAGAAAACCGCCCGAAGGCGGTTTGTTTGGGTAGATATATCCCTCTAGTCTGCAATAAATGCAGGCATATTAACTGTGTTATAACCTGCAAGCGCTAATGTGGATACAATAAATGAGCGAGAATACGGATATAAATAATTAATGAGTAAGACTCTCATTTCTTCGCTTTCTTTTTGCTCTTGTGTCGGATTTTCTTTAAATTCAATAACAAAAAGATGTTCAAGTTCAAGATCAAAAATGTTGTTTTTGATTTCAACTTTAATAGTTACTCCATATTCTTTACTATCATCATCATCGCTACTATGAAGACTCGGGGTGATAGATAATGTTGTTGGAACTGCTTTACCCTTAATTGATTCTTTTTCTGGGGATTTTGATAATAAAGAAATGTTTGAAACAAATCCCTCATGTTTAATATCAAATTTCATATATCTTCTCGCTATATCTTAACTGTAGTAAATTGATAGTTTTTTTGTGAAGAAACTAATTCAAATGCCTTGTGGAAGGTTTCCAGAATAGTTTCTTTAATATTTTTTTGTTGAATTTGATATTTTTGAGCAAGTATTTCAACCGGAATACCAAGCTCTTCATTCAATTTCCAAATCTTAGATAGGGTTAGAGGAGCTTTATAGTTTAGTATTTTTGAAACAGTTCCTTTTGACCCTAGATAAGGCTGCATATCTTTATGCGTGAGATTGTGTTGCTCCATGTAGAATCGAATAATCTCAATAGGATCAGCTTGATGTACTTCTGTACATTGCGATTCATAATGATCCACCAAGACAGAAAGCAATTCAAATTCGTCGGCAGCGTCTCGGTTTGTTTCTAGATCCAACTCTGCCAGCTCAAGAAGACGCTGCATTGCTTGTTCGTGCTGTTGTTCTGTTTTAATGAGTTTAATCATAGTTAACCTTTTTTTGCTTCTTTTCTTAGATCAAGTTTATCGTACTCTGAGTGAGTATAGATGCCTTTTATTATCATAGTATTTTGGGTAAAAACGACTTTAACAAAAGTTCTGTAATTGTTTCCACCTATATCAAAAACATAGTGATTGTTGGCTATGTAATCTACATTATTTATACCAAATAGATTTTTAAAATCCTTGTCTTGAGTAAAATTATTGTGCTTGATGAGAGTCATCCAGCTTGAGAGTGACGATTTAGCGTTGGCATGTTTCACTATGAACTTATCAAGCAAGGTTCTATTTAGAATTTTCATTTAGCCTGCCATTATACAGAAAGTTTCCAAAAAGGAAACTTATAAAAAAGTAATTATCATAAATCAACAATATCCAGTGTTAGTTTCTATAGTAAAACTGAATACCAAAAGACTTTCCCAATGACTGATATATCTTGCATGTCTGCTATCTCATCTGGGTGTTCTTCGCTGTTATAACTACGTATTTTCACTTGTTCGTTTGGCATATTGTAGAGTAGTTTTATGCGCAACAAGCCGCCGTGATTGATAGCGTATATCTTGCCGTCTCGGATTGTCTTATTGCCCAAATCAATTCCCACCGTTGTTCCATCCGGAATAACCGGCTCCATTGAATTTCCATCAGCAATCACACATACCGCATTTTCGTACTGTACGCCTTGTTTACGTAGTGTTGCTTTGGAAAAACGCAATTTGAAGTTGTTATAGTCTGCAATATCATCAGCAAAACCATTTCCGGCGGCTAAGCGTACTTCTTGGAAAAGCGGAACTTCTACCTCGTCATCGTTTAACGGAGTATTACGGTCCCACAGGTCAAATGAGCCTGTTTCGGCTACGTTTGATTTTATTTGGGGCTGTACCATGTCACCAGTGCCATTTAAGAGCCATTCCGGCGAAATTTTCAAAGCTTTGGCTATTTGTAAGCCATTTCTAGGGCTTTTTGTAACTCCGTTCAAAATATTACTGATCGTTACTTGTGATGTTCCGGCTAATGCAGCTAATTCAACTTGGTTTTTACCCATTTTATCCATTGCAAACTGCAATCTTTCAGCAAGTGTATTCATAAAACCCTCCTTAATCGTCCGATCCTATAAATAAACTTATATAAAATCAAATAAGAAATCCTTTACAAATTATAATGTATCTTATATTCTATATAAGAATTTTAATTAAAGGTGAACTATGAAGAACGAGGTAATCGAAAAAGCAATTTCAATTTGCGGTTCTCAGGTAAAGCTAAGTCAAGAATGCGGAGTTTCTCAGGTTTCCGTCAGCTTTTGGCTTAATGGTGGCGGTATTAACGCTAAGTATATCCCGCGAATCGTTAAGGCTACAAAAGGCAAGGTAACTGAAAAGCAGATTTTACACTCCTTGGCAAATTTACCTGACAACTAATTTACTCATATTGGCGCAAAAGAAAACCATAAAAAACGGAAAGAAATTATGGCAATGAAGAAAGTCATTATGGAAATGATTGAGAACATACCGGGCGGTAAAAGTGCGGTTGCGGGATTTCTCGGATTTTCGGAAGCGGAGCTGAACAATCGGCTTTATCAGACGAAAGGGCAACGCTTCAAGAATGAGGAGCTGATCGCACTGCAACTTGAGTATGGATGCACTGATTTTATCGAGGAGCTTTGCCGCAATGCCGGCGGTCGTTTTGTGCCGGACGCAATAGCAAGCGAATTAGACGCAGTGGAAATCTCAACGTTACAGCTACATGAACTCTCCGCGCGCGGATTGTTGTTTGAGGCGTTAGAAAAAGCGTTAGCCGATGGTGAAATCACCACCGATGAAGAAGACGTGATCCGCAAATTATTAAACAAGCATTTAGCAGCGACACAACACTCAATCGAGTGCGTGATCTCGCTAAATAAACGGCAATAAAAAACCACGGCGGCAACCGTGGTTCTATACGAAGGAATTTTTTATGAAAACCAAAATACAGCTTTATGATACACAAATTCGCCAAGATGAACAAGGGCGTTTTTGCTTAAATGATTTACATCAGGCAAGCGGTGGTGAAAGTCGTCATCGTCCTGCTTACTGGTTATCAAATCAGCAAACGCAAGAGTTAATCGGCGAAATTTCAAAAGACGGAATTCCGTCTATCCTTACAAAACAAGGACTTGGAACATTCGTAAGTAAAGAACTTGTTTACGCTTACGCAATGTGGATTAGTCCGAAATTCCACTTACACGTTATTCGCACATTTGACAGCTTGGCAAGTCATCAAAATTCGACCGCACTTTTACCTGACTTTTCTGATCCGGTTGCAGCGGCTCGCGCATGGGCTGACGCAAAAGAGGGCGAACAACGCGCTTTATTGGATAGCAAACAGAAATCAGAACAGATTGAATCAATGCAGAGCTATTTCCGTCACGGTATGAGCGCACCTCAGTTTGTAAAAGGGTTAAACGGTGCTAATTCTTCGCAGATCAATGATTTCTTGGCTCGTAAAGGTTGGGTTTACAAGGATAAATACGGCTGGCGCGTAACATCCCGTGCGCGCGATGTGTATCTGACCGAAGAAAACACACAGGTAGCCGAACACGGTCAAGAAGTGCGTATTTTTTACAAGCCGGTTTTGCTGCAAAAGGGCGCAGCAAAAATCTATGACTGGTACATGAAAAATCAATTACCGATGAAAGCAAACTGGAACGGTAATTTCAAACAAGATAAGGCGGTGGCGTAATGAGTGATTTTATCGTTAATTCTTTCCAAATCCCCAATGCGTTTGTTGATGAATTGATTGCTGATTTATCAGGGAACGCCGTTAAGTGTTATTTATTAATCGCGCGTCAAACAACAGGCTGGCAGCGGGAAAGCGATTACATTTCCGTATCTCAATTCCAAGAGAAAACGAAGATCAAGGATAAGCGCACGATTTACGCCGTTATCGACGAATTAGAGCAAGCGGGCTTGATTATTACTGAGCGCGAATTAGGCATAACAAATAAATTTTATTTGGTTCGTAATGTACCTAGTACCAGTAGCAAAAAATGTACCCAGTTACAAGAAATACAACCAGTGACAAAAAACGCCACTAGGGCAGTAGCAAAAAATGTACCTAGTACCAGTAGCAAAAAATGTACCTCACATAAAAACAATATAAATACACCATTAAATACAATTAAAAAAACTTCGCAAAAAAATACCACACTTTCGCTGCTTGCCGAGTTCGGTATCACCGGTCAGCTTGCCGATGACTTTGCCGAACACCGAAAATCGAAAAAAGCGGCGATTACGAGGACTGCACTTGAGGGCTTTCAGCGCGAAGCCGACAAGGCAGGCATTCCGCTTGCCGAAGCAATCGAAATCGCTATTTGCCAAAACTGGCAAGGTTTTCGGGCTGATTGGTGTAAAAACCTGTCCGGCGCGAAAGGCAAAAAACGCGATGATTTCGCCGATGACGGCAGCTGGGCTATCGGTCGCACGGTCAATGTGCCGCGAGGGTCAATGATATGAGAACCGTAGCAAACTTAGCGCAGGTCATCGGTAGCGAGCCAAACTATCGCGCGCCGGTGGAAAAAGCGCGGATTTCTGACAACGCAACGAAACTTGTTGATCGCATGTTCCAGCGGCTGAAAGCGTTACACCCCGCATGGAAACAAGCGTTTGCCACCACCGAAGATTACAACTACGCAAAGCAAATTTGGCTTGAAGAATTACTCAAAGCCGGCGTTGTTACCCCGTTAAAGCTCAAACGTGGACTTGATATTGCCGCCACACAAGCAAGCGCGTTTTTCCCGTCAGTAGGTCAATTCATCGCATGGTGCAACACAACGGATTACTCCACTCTTGGTTTGCCAACACCTGACGAATTGCCGGCGCGAATAAGTAAATTTCAAGCGGTTTACTGCACGGACGGTGAGGATAAATTTAATTATTTATCGGACGCTGAATACTGGTTATTAACCGACTTGTGCAGCCGCGGTCGTCGTGACCAATGGACACCGACGGAATTTAAAAAAGAGTGCGAACAGGCACTCAAGGCAATAGCAAAGCGAATTGAAAGCGGCGAAACAATACCGGCACGCAGAAAACAACTACCGACACAAACAACCGTGCCAACCAGTCCGGAAAAAGCCGCAGAAAACATCGCAAAACTTAAACAGATTATAGGAATGAAAAGATGACAGAGCGAAAATTTGATAAGGACACATACCCAACATCACTTTCACTATTTAACCCGATTCATGCTGAATTTGGCTTTACGATTGATGGTGCCGCACTACCGCACAACGCAAAACTTGAGCGATATGTAACGCCTGAAATGGATTACTTAACTTACCCGATACAAAACGAGCGCATTTTCATAAACCCGCCATTTAGTGACCCGTTAAGTTTTATTAAACGTTCCGTCGAACTGTTTGAAAATCATAACTGTTTAGTAGTGATGTTACTGCCGGTCGATATTAGCACGGAATGGTTTTCCTTAATCACTCAAAAAGCGACAGAAATCCGTTTTATTGTTGGTGGCCGCATTAAGTTTTTAAGTCCTCAAACGGGTTTATGGACTGATGTCTGCCGTGGTAATCACTTAGCGATATTTGACCCGCGTCACCGCAACATGGGGCAAGTTATCCGTCATGTTCACATTGACGACCTAGGGGAATTCGAATGGCGAGCCAAAAGCAGAAAAAGACGGTAATCCACGCGGTTAAATATGCGAACGGTGCGGTTGTAGCGGAAACAGACTACGACCGCAATTTACTCAAGGGGTTGCCGGTTGGAAGTGCGGTAAAAATCACACCCATCGGCAACAATCGAAACTACCAGCATCACAAGAAGTTTTTCGCGCTACTCGATGCAGGTTTTGAATATTGGCAGCCTGAATTTAGCGTGCTGACCCAAGCGGAAGAATGGATAGCGCAGGCGGTCGCAAGAGAAATCGCAGTAGTGGCCAACGATGAGAATCTGTATCAGAACGTAACTAAACCGATAGCAGATAGCGTGCTGGCAAAAGTGCGGTCGAATCGCGAATCAAAATTAGATTATGAGGGCATGAAAACCCTTGAAGCGTATCTCGATCATGTGATGAAAAAAGCTGGGTTTTACGACATCAAGCCGGCACAAGACGGCGGCACACTGAAAGAACGTTGGTCAATTTCATTCGGCAATATGAGCCAAGAAAAATTCAACGACGTGTACAAGGGCGTGTTTGGCGTTATTTGGAATGAAACCCTTTGTAACGTGTACGAGAACGAATGGGAATTGGAAAACAAGATTAATCAATTAATAGGGTTTGGAAGTTAAGACAAAAATGAAGTGTAAAACGAAGAAATGTAAAAACTGCGGCAATCTGTTTTATCCGGCAAATTCTCTTGCGAAAGTCTGTTGTGTTCAGTGCGCTATGGAATACGCCAAAAAACAGGCGGCAGTCGAGCAACACAAAGCAGAAAAGAAACGGCTTAAGGAACGCAAGGAAAAGTTAAAAAGCCGCGCAGAGTGGCTCAGAGACGCGCAGGCTGTATTTAACAAATTTATTCGGTTGCGCGACAAAGACCAGTCCTGTATCAGTTGCGGCAGATACCACGAGGGACAATGGCACGCAGGGCATTATCGCAGTGTTGGAGCTTGTCCTGAATTGCGGTTCTGTGAACAAAACGTACATAAGCAATGCGCACCCTGTAATGACCACAAAAGCGGAAATATCATTGAGTACCGAATCAATCTTGTGAATAAAATCGGCGCAGATAAGGTGGCTTGGTTAGAGCGACAAGACCACGAGCCGAGAAAGTACACAATCGAAGACTGCAAGGCGATCATCAAACATTACAAAGCGAAAATTAAGGAGTTAGAGCAATGAAGCGGTTTGCCGAGTTAACGTTGACAGAGCAGCAAGAAGAGTTCGTCGATGAATGGATGTTTAAATGGGGGGCATGGGTGCGGTCCGGTCGATTAGACAAAGCACAGGTTAATATCATTGCTAAGCTAATGCAAAGCGTAGCATCTGCTGAACCAGGGGAACAAACCTGCGATGATGAAACAGGTTATATGATTAGCCAAATCGTCGATCGGTTCTTCGCAAAAAATGACCGCACTTTGCGCTATATTCTGTTTTCATATTACGTTAATAAAAACACAATTAATCGCATAGCCGTTAAACTGCGTGAAAACTGTGGAGAGATGAAAATGCAGCCGTGCGCCGGTAAGTCAGATATTCGCATTCCGAGCCTTAAAACTGTGAAGCGGAACGTTGAAAAAGAATTGAAATTGGCAAAAGCGATAATTCACGAACTGCTTGTAACTGGTTTCGTTATTCTTCGAACTGGTCGACAAAATGCAAAAAACATCAAAATTACATATTGACAAACCTTGTCATCTTGTCCTATTATTTGAATATATGGTGGTCGTCGTGTAAGTGATGTTCACCTACAGTCGCCAGAAGGTGGCTGTGTGTTGAAACAACGATGAAATTAATGGATTTGGATTTAAGTAAACCCTGACTGGTAACAGTTGGGGTTTTTTATTGCCCTGAATAAAGCGGGGTGGAGTATGGCAAAAATGCAGGTGTTTAAGGATATGCCGATTGAGTCTCAAGCTCTTGGTTGGGTTACGGGGCTTTTCGGTGCGCTCACGTTGTCCGAATGGGCTATTCTGATAGGTATTATTGTGACGATTTGCGGTTATCGGCGGGAATCAAGATATAAAAAACGTATGCTGGAGCTCGAAGAAATTCGAGCTGGAATCCGCGACAAAAACGGGAATCTGATTAATGAACAAAACAGTTAAAAAAACGTTAGCCGGCGCGGTGTGTTTGGTAAGCGTTATTGTTGGCAAGGTTTACACTGATTATGCGGATGACCTTGTGATCAGCAAAGAGGGTGCGCAAGCTATTGGCGACGAAGAAGGTTGTCGCCGTGACCCTTACCGTTGTTCGGCTCATGTTTTAACTTACGGTATTGGCGCAGCCGTTACTGGCGGAACAATGATTCTCGAAAATAAGCGTTACACCGATGAAGAAATAGCGGAACAATATGCTAAAGATCTAAAGAAAGCAGGTGATTGCATCATGCTTTACTTTAACGGTGCAGACATGAATCAAAATCAAATAGATGCTTTAGGGTCTGTTATTCATAATTTAGGCTGTGGCGGCGCTCGTTACTACTACGACAAAAAATCGGGTAAGCGGCTTAAAACTCAGTTATACAAAGCGGCTTTAGATAAAGACTTTGTGCGCATGTGTAACACGTTTACAAACTACGCAAATGTGAACGGAAAGCCGCACCCGGCAATCATGAAACGCAGAATAAGAGAGCGTGATTTATGTTTAACCCCGGTGAACAATTAATTAAACGGATTAAGTTTGGTGTGATATGTGTTGGTGTCGTTGCGGTTTTGTGCCTGCTCGGCGTTTTGCGGTACCAGCACAGCACCATTGTTAACTTAAGAGCCGACAACAAAGAGCAGGCGCAAGCGTTATCTCAAAAAGAAAAAGAGATAACGAGACTGAAAAACGAAGCGGCTGAAAATCAGCGCATCATGTTAGAGCTATCGAAACAAGAAGCGGAAGCACGGAGCGAATCAGATGAAGTTATTAAATCCATCCCACAAGATATTAAACAAAGCCATCCTTATAATGCTTCCGCTCCTCGTAATGTTGTTGAGTTCTTGCGCAGGTAAACCACAAGCTACCGGTTGTCCTGTATTGCCGCCTGCTTATGTTGCTCATTTGGATAAGACAGGATTTAACGGCAACACATACGGAGACATCACTCAATACTCTGTCATCCTTAAGCGTGAGCGCGACATGTGCCTGAATAGGATTGATAAGATAAGAGAGTGGCAAGTTGAGAACACTCAGCACTAAATGGAAAATTAAAGGGCGTTAAAACAAGCGCCCTTTGTTGTATGTACACAAAAGGAATGAAAATGCCCGCAAGAATACCTAAAGCATGCCGAAAACAGGGATGTAAGAACACAACAACGCATTCAAGCGGTTATTGTGAACTGCATTTAGGTTGCGGATGGCAACGACACCAACAAGGCAAGACGGCAAGCCAACGCGGTTATGGCTCACAGTGGCGAGCGTTGCGCACCGTCGCCTTAGAGCGTGACAAGTATCTATGCCAAGAGTGCTTAAAAAAAGGTAGATATGTTATAGCAACAACCGTTGACCACATCATAGCTAAAGCACATGGTGGCAGTGACAATCTTTCAAACTTACAAAGTTTATGTAATTCATGCCATAAATTCAAAACCGCAAGAGAGCGCTTGAGATAGCGTTTAAAGTGCGGTCAATTCTACAAGGGGAGGGGGTGGGTAAATCTCTATAGGTTTCAGCTATGGATACCGCCCGTTCAACTCAATTTTCACAACCGCGAAATTAAGATTTTGAGGTAAGCGCCAAAATGACAGGGAAAGCACTTGTTCCGGGGCGTGGGCGCAAGCCTAAGCCTACGGCAGTTAAGAAACGGCAAGGCAACCCTGGAAAACGGAAATTAAACGAAAACGAATTAGTTTCCGAGCAGTTAACAATCGACACCCCACCGCCTGACGATCTGAATGATGACGGCGTGACGATGTGGCACTTTGTTTTAAAGGAACTTTGCCCGCAGGGGATAGTTTTGAAAACCGACTTAGAAACCGTTGCTAACTATTGCATTGCATACCAAAACAGAAAAGCCGCTAACGCTGATATTAAAAAATTCGGTGGAACTATTGAGACGGAAAGTGGATTAAAGCGGAACCCTGCTTACACGACCCTGAAAGAAGCACTGGCTGATATGGCAAAATTCGGATCGTTGCTTGGACTTGACCCAAGTAGCCGGAGCCGACTAATGAGCAATGCTGATACGCAATCAAGCAATCCATTTGCGGAGTTATTCCAATGACCGACAATGTGAAAAAAGCGAACAAATACGCAAAGGACATTGTTTCCGGAAAAATCCCCGCTTGCCGACTGGTGATTAAAGCTTGTCAACGGCATTTAGACGATCTGAAAAATCAGAAAGACAAAGATTTTCCTTTTCGCTTTGATGAAAAACTGGCGGAACGGGCTTGTAAATTTATTCAACTTTTGCCCCACACCAAGGGGGAATGGGCGTTAAAGCGCCAGTTGATCACGCTTGAACCTTGGCAGTTGTTTGCGGTGATGAATGCGTTCGGCTGGCTGAAAAAATCTAATGGATTGAGACGTTACCGCGAGGTTTACACCGAAATCCCTCGCAAAAACGGGAAATCGGCGATTTCGGCGGGCGTTGGTCTGTATATGTTTTGCGTTGATGGTGAATTTGGTGCAGAGGTGTATTCCGGCGCGACAACCGAGAAGCAAGCATGGGAAGTATTCCGCCCCGCCCGCTTGATGTGTAAAAAAACCGAATTGCTTTGTACTACATTTGGAATCGAAGTAAACGCATCTAATCTTAACCGCCCTACCGACGGATCGCGCTTTGAACCGCTGATCGGCAATCCAGGTGACGGTGCCTCGCCGAGTTGTGCGATCGTGGATGAGTACCACGAACACAAAGATGATGAGCTTTACACTACCATGCTCACTGGTATGGGGGCACGTCGCCAGCCGTTGATGTGGATTATCACGACGGCGGGTTACAACATTGAAGGTCCTTGTTACGACAAGCGCCGCGAAGTGATTGAAATGCTGAATGGCACGGTGCCGAATGATGAATTGTTCGGTTTAATCTACACAATCGACGAGGGTGACGACTGGACAAGTCCGGAAGTGCTACAAAAAGCTAACCCGAATTTTGACGTTTCGGTTTATGCGGATTATTTGATAAGTCAGCAGAAACAGGCGATCAATAATCCACGCTTTACGAATAAATTCAAAACAAAGCACCTGAATGTTTGGGTATCAGCGAAAGAATCCTATTTCAACATGGTGAGCTGGGAGAAGTGTTACGACGAAACATTAATCCTTGAAGATTTCCAAGGTGAAGAAGTTTTCCTCGGTCTGGATATGGCGCGAAAGCTCGATATGAACTCACTTGTGCGGGTGTTTAGTCGAATTATTGATGGTAAACGTCATTATTACTGTATTTCTCCATTGTTTTTTGTGCCGGAAGACACTGTTTTTAGTACTGATACTGCTTTAAAACGAGTGGTGGATAAATACCAAAAATGGGTGGTCAGCGGGCATTTAATCGCAACCGACGGCGCAGAGGTGGACTATCGCGAAATCCTTGAATGTGTGAAAGACACAAACAAGGAACATCAAGTCAATTGCGTGGCAATTGACCCACACGGCGCGATCGCCATCTCTCACGATATGGCGGACGAGGGATTAAACCCGATAACCATCACACAGAACTACACCAACTTATCAGATCCGATGAAAGAGCTTGAAGCGGCTATCGAATCAGGCCGTTTTCACCATGACGGGAACCCTATCATGACTTGGTGTATTGGTAATGTGGTCGGGAAAACTGCCGCCGGGAATGATGACATCGTTAGACCGGTGAAAGAAATTCCAGAAAACAAAATTGATGGCGCGGTTGCGTTAATGATGGCAATCGGTCGAATTATGCTAAATGAAGATGACGGGATTTTTATCCCGGACGAGGTATTAACGCTATGAGAACATTTTTTATTGATCTGGTCGGTTTGGCTGGACTTGGCGCATTATGTACCGGCGTTTATCTCCAATATGGAACGGCTCAAACCTGCATTATCGGCGGTGGGCTTTGCTTGTTATACGCTATTTTTTCAGCGCGGGGGCGTAAATGATTTTTGATAAATTGTTTAGTGCCCGCTCCCTTGAAAACCCGCAGGTTCCGTTAAGTGCCGAGGGCGCTTATGATGACTTGTTCGGCGGAACACAATCGCGCACCGTTGACGCTGATACCGCAATGAAATTAAGCGCGGTCTATGCCTGTGTTTATGTGCTATCAAGTGCTATTGCGCAGTTACCGTTACACGTTATGCGCAAAGATGGGAAAAACATAGAACCGGCACGCGACCACCCGTTATTTTACCTGTTACACGATAGCCCTAATTTCTGGCAGACGTCCTACAAAATGCGGGAATACGGGCAAAGTGCGGTACTTTTACACGGGAACTCTTACTTACACATTGTCCGCCGCCGAAGTGGTGAAATCGAATCGCTTGAAACGCGCGAGCCTTGGTTGGTGCGGTTGCTGAAAAACGGTGGACGGTACATTTACGGCTATTATGGCGAAGATGAAACGTTGTCAATCAGTCCCGATGACATGATCCACGTTAAAGCGCTTGGCGCTTCGTTGAAAGTGGGTAAGTCTGTTATTCAGCAGCACGCCGAAACAATCGGGCTTGGGTTGAATGCGAAAGATTTCGCCGGGTCTTTTTTTCTTGGCAATGCCCGCCCAGCAGGGATTGTGAGTGTAAAAACGCCACTTAATGAAAAATCATGGTTGAGCTTCAAAAAATTCTGGGATAAAGCAAGTTCGGAGCTGAAAAACAAAGAAAACAAGACGGTTCTTTTACCTGCTGAGCTGGACTATAAAGCGTTAACCGTTTCCCCGGTCGATACCGAACTATTATCCATGATGAAATTGAATCGGTCAGAGATTGCGGGAATTTTCAACGTTCCGGCACACATGATTAACGACTTGGAAAAGGCGACCTTTTCGAACATCTCTGAGCAGACGATTCAATTCATCCGTTACAGTTTGATGCCGTGGATCGTGAACTGGGAACAGGAAATTAATCGCAAGGTATTTACCGAAACCGAACGCAAAGCCGGTTATTTTGTGAAGTTTAACCTTGGCGGCATTATGCGCGGCACGCCAACCGAAAGAGCGAAGTTTTATCATAGTGCGATCACCGATGGCTGGATGTCACGCAATGAAGCCCGCACACTCGAAGATATGAACCCAGTTGACGGGTTAGATGAATATCTTGTCAGTGTTAATGCGGCACAACAAATCGAATCAGACAAGAAAGAGGAGAACAAACCCGATGACTGATATTGAAAAACGGTCCTATGTTGGCGAAGTTCGGGCTGAAAGTAAAGATTCCGAACCTACTCATATTATCGGGTATGGTTCGGTTTTTAACACCCGCTCGCAGTTGATGTGGGGCTTTCGTGAAATCATTATGCCCGGGGCATTTGATGACGTGCTGGATGATGATGTTCGCGGTCTGTTCAATCATGACCCGAATTTCATTCTCGGACGTTCAACCGCCGGCACATTAAGCCTAAGTGTTGACGACACCGGTTTACGTTATGACATTATCGCACCTGATACGCCGACCATTCGGGATTTAGTGATCGCGCCATTAAAGCGCGGCGACATCACTCAATCATCATTTGCTTTTAATGTGGCCCGTAACGGCGATGAATGGTATGAGGATGACGATGGCGTAATAATCCGCGAAATTCACAAGATTTCACGCCTTTATGACGTTAGCCCGGTAACTTATCCAGCATATCAGGAAGCAAACAGCACGGCGCGATCGTTGGACGCATGGAAAGAAGCCCGTAACAGTGGCGATATTCAGAAAGCCGTACATCAAAAAGCCGCCCGAGAACGATTTTTATCGTTAATATCTGGCAAGTAAACAGATTTAATTAAACCGACCGCACATAAAAGTGCGGTTTTTCGTTTCTAGAGAGGAAAAACAATGCCTAAATTACATGAATTGCAAGAAAAACGTCGCAATATTGCTGCGCAAATGCGCACATTACACGACAAAATCGGTGATAACGCTTGGACTGACGAGCAACGCACTGAATGGAACAAAATGAAAACCGAATTAGACGGTGTAGATGCCGTAATTGCGCGTGAAGAAGAACTTCGCTCAATGGATGAAAAATTCGTTAAGGAGCAAGAAGCGGCCGAAGCCGAAAAACGCGCTAAACATGACGGTGAGAAAACAAAAACCGCTGACGAAATGCGCGCTCAAGCGTTTAACGTATTTTTGCGTAACGGTTTAGGCGAATTGAGCCAAGAAGAGCGCCAAGCGTTGGCGGAAATGCGCGCGCAAGGTGTTGGCGTTAACGATAAGGGCGGTTATACCGTACCAAAAGAAATGCAGGCACGCATTGTTGAGCAAATGAAAGCCTATGGCGGCATTGCTCAAGTAGCGCAAATCCTGACAACCTCTGACGGTCGCACCATCGAATGGATCACCGCCGACGGCACTACCGAAGAAGGTGAGTTAATCGGTGAAAACACTGCCGCAACCGAAGCAGATACTTCATTCGGCATCGCTAACCTTGGTGCGAAAAAATTATCATCCAAAATTATTCGCGTATCTAACGAATTATTGCAAGATTCCGCGATTAACATCGAATCTTATTTGGCTGATCGTATCGCACAACGTATCGGACGCGCAGAAGCAAAATATTTAATCCAAGGCACCGGCGCAGGCACACCGGCACAACCTAAAGGGTTGGCAGCAAGTGTTACCGACACCACCGCTGCTAAAGTAGCGGGTAAAGTGGACTGGTTGGATATTAACGCATTATTGCACTCCGTTGATCCGGCTTACCGTAACGTGGGTAATTCCCGTTTAGCCTTTAACGACAACACCTTTAAAGTGTTGAAAGAAATGGTTGACGCTCAAAACCGCCCGTTATGGTTGCCTGATGTTGCCGGCGTGGCACCATCTACCATTCTTGGTAAGCAATACGTTATCGATCAAGGCATCGCCGACATTGCCAAAGACGCAAAATTCTTGTATTTCGGTGACTTCAACCGCTTCGTGGTGCGTCGTGTGGCGTACATGACATTGAAACGCTTGGTTGAACGTTATGCCGAATTCGACCAAACCGCATTCTTAGCGTTCCACCGCTTTGACTGCGTGCTTGAAGATACCTCAGCAATTAAAGCGTTAATCGGTAAATAACCAATAGGTGCGGTTAATTTCGACCGCACTTTTCTTTTTCGGGGGCGTGATGAATATCACACTTGATGAAATCAAATTGCAGTGCCGAATTGATAGCGACGATCAAGACGATTTGCTTCAGGTTTACCTTGAAGCCGCCAAGGCGACAATCGAAAACTACACCAACCGCAAACTTTACGAAATGCTACCGGATGACCCACCTGATAACGCTCAAGAGATCACTGGAGATCTGAAAATAGCGATCTTAATGTTGGTGGCATATATGTTTGAAAATCGTGGTGGATGGAATGAAGGGCAGGGCGTGAGCAATTTTGATTTACCGCCGACTGTAAGGCTAATCATTGAACGTTATCGGTTTATACACATATGAACATCGGAAAATTACGGCATCGAATCACATTGCAGAAGCAGGTCAATACCGTAAACGACTACGGCGCGGCGGTGACGACGTGGAAAAACGTTGCGACTGTTTGGGCTGATGTGCGTCCACTATCCGGGCGCGAGTATTTCTCGGCCCAACAAGTGCAATCGGAAGTGACTACGCAAATTTGGCTCCGTTATCTTGACGGGATTATGCCGACAATGCGGGTTAAGTTCGGTAAGCGCACTTTAGAGATTGTATCGGTACTCAATACGCAGGAGCGCAATGTATCGTTGCAGCTCATGTGTAAAGAGGTGATTAATGGGTAGCGTAACGGTCCGCGTTGATGGCTTGAAAGAGTTGCAAAAAGCAATGCAAAGCCTTGGGCGAAAGACTTCTAACCGTATTGCTGTTAAAGCAATGCGTAAAGGCGGTGCAATTGTGCGTGATAAAGCGCGTTCGCTCGCACCAGTCTTGAAAGAAAGCGTGCCGCACAGACGTGCAGGTACATTAAGAAAATCCATTCAAAGCCGTACGAAAGTTGGCAAAAATGGCAGAACTGATGCCTATATTTGGGTAAAGGGGCTTTCGACCAAGCAAGTGCTGAAATTCAAGGAAAAGGGCGGTAAATCCAGTGCGTACAATCCGCGCGATCCGTTTTACTGGCGTTATCTTGAATTTGGCACATCTAAAATGCCCGCGCGACCGTTTATGCGACCCGCCTTTCAGCAATCGAAGGAACAGGCGGCGCAAGCCATCATTGACACACTGCAACAAGAAATAATTGCGGAGGCTGGCAAATGACATGATCCAGAAGAAACTTTTTAGCGCCCTGTCGCCTTTGGTGTCGGGGCGTTGTTTTTATGGGCTGATTCCGGAAACAAACAAGGCTTTCCCGGTGATTGTGTATCAATTCCCGAACATCTCGCCAAATTCGGCGCTGGAAGATGGCGATCTTGATGATTATCAGGTGCAGATTGACATTTACAGCCCAAATCCTGATGACATTTTTAGCCTGCGCAAACAGATTTTTACCGCGCTTTCGGCGGCGTTCGATTTTGCGGAGCGCATGAATGATTTTAGCGATTATGAAGCGGATACAAAGCTACATCGTCGCGTAATCAATTATCAAATTGCTTATGGAGAATAAAACATGACAACAAAAACAACCCCTTTCCAAGGGACTAAATTTTATTTAGGTGTCGGCTTAAACGAAGAAAAAGCCGTTACAGCTGTTACGGTAAAGCCGAATGCGACAATTACCGCAACCGGCCACGGTGCGAAAGTCGGTGATTTTGTCAAAGTAACCGGTCTTGGTTCCCTTGATGGTCATTACCCGGTGAAAGCCGTCACAAACGACAAAATTACGTTGGCTGACGAAGTGGACTGGAGTAACCACGACGTGCCGACCGATTTCACGGCGGCAAAAGTGGCAATCGTCAAATGGTCATCTAACTTCTGCGCAATCAAAAACATTGAAGGCGACGGTGATACGCTTGGTGAAGAAGATGTTACGACAATATGTAGCGAAGGGACTGAAACCGAAGCGGGTGAAATTGAGTACGGCTCAATTAAACTGACATTCTTCTACGCGCCGGCAACACCAATGCAACAAGATTTGCGTAAGAAATTCTATGCCAAAGAAACTTTCCCATGGATGATGATCTTAAAAAACAATCAAGGTTCTCTTTACGGCACTGGATTTATCCAAACATCACCTAATTTTAGTGGTGAAGTGAAAGGTAAGTTTGATTCAGGTGTGACAATCAAAAAAGCGAAACGCGATTACTTATTGCCGGTAGCTTAATCCATGCGGCCGCACATAAAAGTGCGGTCATTTTTTTTGAATGAATGGAAGAATTGAAATGAGTTTACGTGAAAAACTTTTAGCAACAAAACCGAAAGTCGCACCGTTTGAATATGAGGGCGAAACTTACTATATCCGCGATCTGTCTGTCGGCGAAAATAACCAAATTATTTACGGTCAGCGCGAACACTTAATTAAATTAGCCTTGGCCCAAGGTAAAGAACTAAATTTGGGCGATGAAGACGAATTGCAAAAGCAATTACAAAACATTTACGATCCGAATGCTTTACCGCGCGGTATTGCGCTTCGTTTATGTGATGAAAATGGCGTTAATCTATTTAATCCTGACAGTGAAGAAGATTTAAAGCTGATTTCTAAACTCGGCGGTGGCATTTTTGATGCGGTGAATAAAGCTATTATGGGGCTTAATCCAAAAAACTCACCGACCGGCGCAAGTTCCAAATAAACCTTAGCCTTGCGTTGGGTAAAACATTGAGTGAAATTGAGCAAATGCCCGAAAGAGAGCTTCAAGAATACGAGCTATTCTATCAAGAACAACCTTTCGGGCTTTGGCGGGAAGATTACCGCACTGCGCAAATCAGCCACCTGTTGGCGATGATAAACCGCGATACAAAGGCTAAACCGCCTGAATTATCCGATTTTATGCCGTTTTACAAAGAAAGTACGGTCGAAAATGACGAAGAAGACGACGGCGTTACTGAGTATTTAGCGAATCGATAACCGACTAGAGATAGTCGGTTTTTTATTGCCTGTAAGATAGAAAAGTACACTCGAAAGCGATGTTTCCTTTCTCCACTCATCGTTTCTTACAGGCGCCCTTTTAGTGGAGAATTAGGAGAAAAATATGCAAGCATTAAAAGCAGAGTTTTTAGGAAAAGAAGTTACTTTAGTGGATAACAACGGTATTGCTTATGTGGCAATGCGTGAGATTGTTGAGGGGATTGGCTTAGACTGGAAGAACCAGCATAAGAAACTAACCACTTACAGCCACAAATTCAGTTGTGGTCTTATCACCACAACTGGAAAAGATGGCAAAAAATATGAAATGCTTTGTATGCCAATTAAGAAATTAAACGGCTGGCTATTTAGCATCAACCCAAACAAAGTTCGCACCAATTTAAAAGAACGCTTGGAAAATTACCAAGAAGAATGTTTCCTTGCTTTATGGGATTATTGGACGGAAGGTGTAGCACGCCGAGATGAAGTAAAAAATAAAACGCTTGCGTGGCAAGAGAAAATGGCAAGTTACAAAGAACATTCAAGCCAAAAGGGAAAAGCATTAAGCGATTGCAAAAAAGAAAAAGCTGAACTTGCCCGAGAATTTGAACAAATTCAGCAGATGGAATTGTTTTTTAACTTGTAGATATTACCAACCAAGCGTGAACATATTTACACCTTTACCCTCAAGATAATGCCATATTTTCTCTATTTTAGGCTCATTCGGATAAATAGATGGTTCAGGGGTGGGGCTTGAATGTAATCTTCGATCTTTGCATTTTTCAATCAATAAATCGCAAGTTTTTTGGCAGATATTTTCTATATCTTCCAATACATTTCCCTCAGAATTTATCCCGCGGATATAAGGTATTTCTGGAATAATGTTGGTATTGCACTCATTACTTAAAATAAATGTTATTTTCGCATTGGGATATTTATCAATGATAGCGTCATATAAGAACGCTGCATATTCATCTGCGTAGAAATGAGAATATTTGCATAAATTGCTAATTGTTACTTGTATTTCTGTCATTTTATCTATTCCTTTAGCGACAATCGTGGTTTTAGATTGTCCTGTTTGTTGTGATAATTCGGCTAAGCGTGCAATAGTATTTTCGTGTAGTTTATAGGATTGCACTCTTACACCACGCTTGGCATCGCTTTTGGCATTGATTTGGGCTCTAGTCATTGACATATAAAAATCCTTATCAAAGTTTATTAAGTTAGCCCCACTTTTCACAGCGTGGGTGGTTGCTGTATCTAGCCCTCGCTAGATATTTTATTGTAGTATTTTTTACATCTCAAAATCAAATGTTTTTGTAGTATTTTTTACAATTTAACAATTGACAGCCCTATACTTGAATAGTACCTTAGAATGTACGAGTTTTATCATACAAATAAGAGGAACCTAAAATGAAAAAATTATTATTGATTGGCGTTATGGCTGCGTTTTTGTCTGGGTGCGCCGTACCACAACAAAAGAAAGAAAGCCTAAGTGAAAAATGGGCAAAGCAAGACGAATTAGCCTTAAAGGGTGAAGTTACTGATAAAACAGATAAATTCACTGGTGAACGTGAAATCAAGTGGCAGGTATCTGGAATAGTAAATAGTCGATATACTCAAACTATAGTCCCCGAAAAATTCTCCGTTATAAAGGATAAGAAACAATATAACGAGTTACTTATCACTAAAAAAGGGCGTTCTCCTGTAAAATGTGATGAAACCCACTGGTTAGTTGATGGTAAAAAATTCAATTTAAAACTGTATAATTCTGGGTTAACAGCGACGCGTGACTTCTATTTACAGTTAAATATTTATCGTCCTACGAATGCCCAACTTAAACAACTGGCAAACGCAAACCAGATTGACATCAAGATTTGTAATAACGAGTATTCTTTCACCCAAAATGAAATTAATGGATTGAAAGAATTAGTTAAAGCAGCCGGATTATAGACAATACCCCTTGACACCCAAGGGGCTTTTTTATTAGTATGCTTTTCAAGGTGTCGAAGCCTGAAACCAAAAGCGGAAGTCCGCACCCGATAGCATAGCGGTTTTTTTATGCGCAAAATTTGTGATCTCGTTTAGTTTTATTGCCATTAAGACTTAACACGCATAAATCCATTTTCATCTATGCCGAGCGGGTGACTAATACAATACCCGCAAGGGGAATACGTCCAGCTGACTTTTGGCAGCCTTCGAACCGCTCGGCACCCTATATGGGTAAATCTAAATATCGAAGAAACACCAAAAGGAGACATTCTATGTCTAACTTAACTATTCTTAAAACTTCAATTCGCCAATCTGACAATCTTTATTCGTTAAACGATCTTCATGTTGCAAGCGGGTCAGAAAATCGCCATAAACCGTCTTTGTTTATGTCTAATCAACAAACCAAAGATCTTATTGCGGAAATAGATAATTCAAGCGATGCAGGATTTCCTGCATCGGTAAAAATAGTCCGTGGCGGTCGTAACCCTGAGCTTCAAGGCACATGGGTTTGCGAAGAATTAGTGCTTTCCTACGCAATGTGGATTTCACCAAAATTCCACCTGATTGTGTTACGGGCATTTTTGGCAATGCACCGCAACCAACCGCAACAATTAGCGTTGCCAGAGTCAAAACCAAAAACATATACCATCGAAATGACCGAAAACGACATCACCGTTTTACTTTGGTTATGGTTTATCGCCGTGCGCGTGATTGGTTCACTCAAAATGTTGGTAAAACCACTCAAATTGCTACAAGCACCGATCGCGCCGGAAGTTGTCAGCCAAGCGAATGAATATCCGTTTACAGTGGAACATGCCCGCCGAATCTTACTCAAAATGAGTAAAGATTTAGAAGCTGATCCATGGCGCGATGATAATCTTTCCCGTGTGCTGCCGAAGATTCGTAAATTCAATGAATCCGATTTAGCCTATCCGGGCAATCGCCACGAAATCTAAAACGCAGTAAAAATTGACCGCACTTTTTATTGCTATTTTGGCTATTGTTTCGTACATTAGAAGCATGAAATTAAACGTTGAAATGCTGGAGGGAACATGGAATTTTTAGAAAGCCTGGGTGTTGTTTGGCTAACTTATAAATTAAGAAAAGTCATCTTCCTTTTGGTTGCTGTTGGATATATTTCTTTTCTCGGTTATATGTCTTTCGGTGGTGGTTTGGCAGGTTCTACGTTTTGGGTTTGGGGCTTGTTCGCATTGCTCAACGGCATTACTGTTTTAGTGATTGGAAATATAATTGAATTCAATGTTGAGAAATCTCAACTGCACAAGTAATCGTTAATTAATTTTTAGAAAAGGTTCGCTTTGGCGAGCCTTTTTTTATGGAGTAAATATGGCTGGCAAATTAGGTTCACTGAATATTAATCTGGCTTTAGATTCAGTCCAGTTTTCGCAAGGATTGGAGCGCGCACAAAAAAGTGCGGTTAAATTTGCCACCACAACAAACAGCAATCTAAATTCGATTGAGCAGAATGTACAAAGGCTGACGAGAAGTATCCAAGGCGCGGATCGGTTAGTTAAGATAAATTTGTTTGCCGGCATTCCGGTAAAAAAAGTTTTGTCTTTTGCTGACGAATATACCGAACTTGGGAACCGCATTAAACTTGTAACGAAAGATCAGACGGAACAAGCGGCAGCAATGCGGGATATTTTTGACATATCAACCCGTACATATCAAAGCCTATCCGCAACCGGTCAGGTTTACACCAAATTAGCAAATGCAGAAGATCAGCTAGGGCGCGCACAAAAAAACACGGCAAATTTAACGGAAACCGTTAATAAAACTATTGCGCTATCTGGTGTAAGTGCGGCATCCGCTGAAGCTGGGTTATTGCAATTTAGTCAGGCGTTAGACAAAGGCGTATTAAACGGACAAGAACTCACCTCTGTTATGACCCAAACACCGGCACTTGCTAAGGCTATTGCTGACGGTCTAGGGGTGCCAATTGGTGCCCTTAAAGAAATGGGTGAAAATGGGGAACTAACAGCCGAACGTGTTATTGGTGCACTTGAGAAAGTCAAAGATAAAATTGATATTGATTACGCTACAACCGTTACGACGGTTGGAAACGCGCTGGAAGTATTGAACACTAAAGCCGTTAAATTTGTTGGTGAGTTAGACAAATCCGTAGGTGGTTCGGATAAGGTTGCTAAAAGTATTTTAGTTGTCGCAAATAATATGGATGCTGCCGTCGCCGCAGGATTGGCTCTTGTTGGTGTTTGGGGATCTATAAGAGTATCTCGTAGCATACACGATTACGCCTCTCAACGCGTGGCGATTACCCAAGAAAAACAACTTGCGCAAGCCGTACGCGAAAGAGCGGCGGCAATGACCGAAACCACCTCAGCGACATTGCGTCAGGCTACGGTAGATTATCAGGCGATGAAAGCACGCATTGATAATTTGAGAGTGGCGCAACAACAAACTATCGCCGAGCGAGAATTATTGGCTACACAATTACAAGGCTCTAACGCTTCTGCGCGTGCCGCCGGCATGGTGCAGTATAACGCACTGAAAGAACAGGAGAAGATAATTACTCAACAGCTTGTCGTAGCTGAAAGAGAATTAACGGCATCGAAACTGGCATTGCGAACCGCTTATGCTGAAAACGCAGTTACCCAAGCGGCGGCTAATGCCGGATTGGCTCGATCAAGTATCTTGATGACATCTTATCGAGCGGTTGTACGAGGAGCGACAGCTGAACTTAATTTGATGAAAACCGCGTTTTTATCAAATCCTATCATGCTTGGTGTTACTGCTGTTACAACATTAGCGGCGTTTGCCGGATATTGGTTAAATACGGCTGACGCGACAGAAGAGGCCACTCAAAAGGCCAAAGAATACACACAATCAATCGATACTAGCAAAGAAGCACTACAGCAGATGACCGCCGTAGCGCTGAATAAGCAAGTTAAAGATCTTGAAGAAAGTCAGGCGGCATTTAAGAAAAATGTCGAGGATAAAAAGCGCTTAATTGCCGATCTTGAAAAACAGATTGAATCATTGAATAAAGGTTGGGAGAACTACGGATCTGATAGCTGGTATCAGTTTGAAAGCGAAGCAGAGCAACGTAAGAAAATCCAAGATAAGCTAATTGATTTAACCTACGAACTTGAGAACGCTCAAAAGGATTTAGATAAATCAACCGAGCAACTCACGGCAACGCAAGACGAACTCAATGAGAAGTTGGGCAAAGGCGCACAAAAAACGCCTGATGTCACAAATAAAGTACTTGTATTTTCCGGCACTCTTGATGATTTGAAATTATCCGCCGATGATGCGAAAAAAAGCCTGAATGAGTTGTTTTCGATGATGTTTGGCAAGGGTACGACCGCAATCAAGCAAGCGGATGGAACCATTAAAGCCTACGCCAGCGACAAATTGAGCGCCGCATATTTAAAAGATATGGCGCATTTGAAAGGAGAGCAGGAAGAAACCAAGCTCAAAGGAAAGGCGTTATATCAACATCGCGGACTGCGTGAGGGGCAGGAAAAGGGCTACACCGGGAAAATGCTTGATGATTATGTTGCTCAGTACACCCAAACGAACTTAGCGAAAGACGAGCAGAAAGGCGGCAAAAAGAAAGGTTCGAAAGTCGATTACGACAAGCAGTACACAAAAGAACTTGGCGAAATGCAGAAGAAGTTGGCGGAAGTAAAAGCCAACGCTCAAGACATCGCTTTATTTGGTCAACCTAGCCAATATCAGGAAGTGAATAAACTCACTCAAGATATTGTTGCCAATGCTGAAAAATACGCTCATTTCGGTGCTGAGGGGCTTGCGAAACTGAAAAGCTTTGCCTCACAAATTGACGCTGCAAATCAGGAAGTGGCGATCAATCAGTTTGCGTTTGATAACTCCGAAAAGTTACAGGCAATGGAGTTTGAATTAACGCTACTTGGCAAAACTCGCCAAGAGCAAGAGTTGATGCAGTATAACCATCAATTGGATTTGGAAGCGGCTAGATTGAAAATCGGCATGACCGATGAAAGTATTGCTAAGCTCGATCAAGAAATTGCCAAACTGAAAGAGCGTCGAGCAGAAATCCAAAAGCAAGCCGAAGAAGCGCGCGGAAGTGCGGTCGAAGGTGTTAAACAGGGAATAGCTACAATTGAAGAAAATGTAACAAATGTAGCCGGCAATATGAGTAATGTGACGGTTAACGCATTTAATTCTATGTCTGACGCATTAACTGACTTTGTTATGACCGGAAAAGCGGATTTTAAAGGCATGGCAGTATCAATTATGCGAGATATTTCTAACATGATTATCAAGATGATGTTATTCAATGCGATAAAATCTGCCGCAAGTGCGATGGGCTTTGGTTTTGCTGATGGTGGCCCAGTTGGTGGGTACGCTACAGGTGGTCACGTTATCGGTCCTGGCACCGGAACAAGCGATTCAATCCCTGCTTGGTTGTCTAATAATGAGTTTGTAATGACTGCTCGCACAGTGGATCATTACGGCGTTGGATTTATGACGGCAATCAATCAGCGGAGATTGCCTAAATTTGCGAACGGTGGGCGTGTTGGTGGCGGTGGTTCTCCGAGTTATACCGGTTTACTCAGTCGTCAAGCCAATGGGGATATATCCGTAAAAGTTATTAACAACGGTGAACCAATGGAAGCGCGAGTTAGTCGAGAGCAACGTGGCGATCAGGTTGAAATCACGGTCGAATTGATGAAGAGAATTGCGGATAGCCGTATCGCCTATCATCAACAAGAAAGTATGCGACAAGGGGGCGCGTTTGCTCGATGAAAACATTTAAGTGGTGTATTCGTCCGAATTTTGAAGTTAACAACGAGCCAAAAGTTGACGAAATGGAATT
>ERZ791785.712-NODE-712-length-24626-cov-6.247446_pt1 | contig 24626 bp, 32 predicted proteins | sample MGYA00509947_ERZ791785 | MGnify/ENA primary metagenome ERZ791785 (study PRJEB30046, sample SAMN00791982) | human gut metagenome | study: EMG produced TPA metagenomics assembly of the A metagenome-wide association study of gut microbiota in type 2... | reverse complement strand
GAAAAAATCAATTTACTTTATTTGGAAAATAATTTTAACTAGCACAACAGATTAAAGTTATTAGTAAAATTAATAATATTATTTATATTCATATTAGTTGTAAGGTCATATTTAGAATAAAATTTAATTCGACCCATTCATTTCCTCCTATGTCATAAGTGTAATATTTAATTATTATATTTAAAATTTTAATTTTTTAATTAGGCTATGTTAGCTGACTTTGTGATAATATTACACCAAAAACAACAATACCTTAGTATTTTCAAAAACTGAATTACAAGGTATTGTTGTTATAAATTTTAACCGAAAACCACTTGGCTTACATGGTGGATGAAAGGCTCATTTTTTATGAATTTTATTAATCATCTCAATTATTTGTATATTTGCTTATGCTCCCTATGACTAAAATTTCATATCACCAATGAACCATCTATCTATTATATTGGTTATTATATCCATACAGTTAGAAGCCTCTATGTGTATATCTTTATTTAGTAAAATTAAATCTTCTCTTCCTAAATCTTGTAATTTAACAATATTACTTGAACATAGTTCCTTGATTTTCTTATAACTTGTGTCCATATCCATTAAACCTTCAGTTGAGAAAGTATAGTCTTTTATTATATCCTTATGCATAGAAATTCTATATTTTAATTCTTCAAGCATTTCTTTATTAAAGATATCCTTTGTATCTAAATTTGACTTAATGAATCTTAAATCGTCCAACACGAATAATCTACTATTTTCCCTTTCAATATTTTCCCTTTCAATATTTAAGATTTCATTTACTTTATCTATTTCGTTCTTATCCAATTTTGGATTTGCATAAAAACCATTTGCTACCTTTTTCAAATACCCCTCATGTAATCTATTATCCAACTTATCTTTAGGTTTAATCTCTCCGTATTTGAGTATAGCAACTTTAAAATTGCATTCATTATAATCTTTTGTAACTTTATACTCTACTATTATAGGGTTTATCCAATAATTGATATTAAACTTAAGTTTTATGTCGGTAATTATATTGTACCAAGCCTGGTCTATACTTACCCCTTTTACAAACCCTGTAAATTCTACTATGCCTGTTTCTAATTCACAATATCCTTCTACATTCCACGTTTTTATTGTACTTTTTCTTTTTCCTCTACTCATTGTTGTTCTCCTATATTCTTATTTATATATAGTAATATAACTTATTTCTATATTTTTTTCTATTATTAATCTAGAATATAACCATAAGAAGAATAGTAGAGATGTAGCACCTAAAATGTCTTTACTTTATAATGTGGAACATATAGATGATGAGGATATAATTATCACGAAGTTGACTAACATAGCCTTTAATTAAAAATTTACTCTTCTGTTTCTATTGCTGATATATACTTTCTAAATATATCATATAAGTTGGATAATCTTTAGAAGTTATATCTTCCTTACTATTATACAGTATCATTTTTAACTACACCATAGAAACTAAATAGTCACATAACCTTTTATAGTTATCCATATATCCTATAATTCAATTCCTTCCCCCTAGTCTCAACCACTCTACCCTTAGTCATCTCAACCAACCTGCTCCCCAAAGCCTCATCAACATCAATCAACCTACCGACACTACACTCGCTACTAATAATAACTGGCAAATTATTAAAATACCTGTGATTTATAAGCTCAAACATAATATTTACATCACTATCAGTAATCTTGCCCTTAAACAAATCATCAATAAAAAGCACCCTAGCACTTTTATACCTATTCATCATCTTATTGTAATACACACTATCCATCATATTCTGCTTAATACTAGTAATAGCATCACGATAACCCATATAAACAACACTAATACCCCTATCCATAAGCTCATTACAAATAGCCATACTAAGATGGGTCTTTCCAGACCCAACTTGTCCCAAAAACATAACAGAATTACACCTATTATTTTCAATATCTAAAAACTCATTTTCATAATCCATAGCTTTTTTATAACCTTCCATAGTAGCCATACTTCTAGAAAAATCAAAATTATCAAACCTCTTATTCCTAAACTCTTTACCTATACCGCTCTTTTTAAGAATATCTTCAGCTTCTCTTAATGCTCTACATTCACAAGGAAGTGCCTCATTTTCTACTAGGATAAAGGTCATATCTCTACACTTTGTGCATTTATAACTTTTCTCTGTTTCTTCGCATATTTTCATAGGATTTTCTAAGTTCTTCAATTTCTTCATCTGTTGGCTTTCTAGTATACTTTTCATTCTCTCTTTCATTTGTATTGGCATATTTATATTGGCTATACTCTCCACTTTCATCTCTCCTGTTCTTAACCCCTATTTCATAAGCTTTTAAATCTTCATAACTTCTAATGTTATTATCTAACCACTGCTTTATAATTCCTGCTACATATCCTTTATTGCACTTTCCTTTATCAGTAGCTATCTCTATAGCTCTTTTAAATAACTCATAATCTATAAGCTCCGATATTTCAAATAACCACTCTGCAACTATCCCATTTATAAAACCAATATTTTGTTCATACAAATTTTTAAACCTACCTACACTATACGTAGGTTCTTCTTCTTTTTGTTTTTCTTTTTCTTCTTTTTTTCTTTTTGTTTTTCTTTTTCTTTTTCCCCATACCCATATTCAAAGTTAGATTCTACTTCAGGTATGGGTATCGATACCCTATCCATACCCATATTTATTTTTAATTCATTTTTATCTAATGTGTATCCATACCCTTCACATTGCTTAAAAAATAAATTTACCATATCCATACTCTTTATTTTTTTTAATTCTTCATAAACACACTTTTTAACTTTTGGACTTACTATTTTATTGTGCTTTATCCAATTCATTAAAAATACTTCTCTAGTTTCTTCACAATACACAATCTTTTTATACTCTATAAATCTATTTAAAAGCTTGTCCACAGTTTCTCTGTTATATCCTGTTTCAGTTTCTATTATTCTTTTAGGTAGTTCATATATTCCACATTGGCTTGTCTTACTATTTGTCATTAAATATATATAAAAATATTTTTCCTCAGGTGTTAAATCCAGTACAAATCCATCTTGCCAATAGTCTATGTGTATATGCCTATAAACTGCCATATTAAACTCCCCCTTAGTCTAATTTTTTGTATTATTTATCTATTTATATTTACATATTTTCTATATTTGTTTATAATTAATTTAATTTCACATAATTTATATAATTTTTAACACTCTAGAAGTTGTAGTTTTCATATACCCAGCTACAATTTCAGGGTGTTCTTTTTTTAATCTAGTTGTATCTATAGTATTTCTCTCTTGCTTTTTCCAAGTAATTTTTCTATCTCCAACATAAGCAATTTCATAATTTTGCATCTGAAGTTTTAAATATTGCTCTATTGCCTTTTTCTCTTTTTCAAAATCTTTATATATTTTTACAACTTCATCATATCTTTCAAGTATTTTTTCAGCTTCAAATAATATTAATTCTTCACACTTACTATCTTTATATAATGTATCTAAAGTTTTAGAATAATCACTACTTCCATCAGGCATTGGTAGTTCATTTCCTAATATACAATTGTTCCAAAATATTTCTTCTAATTTCATGATTTCTTCTATCAAATCTTCATCTCTTTCTATCTTATGAATTACTAACTCTTCATTTCCTATAAGTACAGCAACATAACAATGACTAGCTCCAGTAACTGCCATATAGTGATTCATTTGTATTTGATAATGAATTGGTACTGATTTTTCCCATTCTTTTTTATTAAAGCTATTAGTAACTTTACATTCTAAAAATGCTTTTTCTCCAACAACTGCTCTATCAATATTTGCTATTGCAAATGGATATTTATCATTTCTTAAAATTCCATTTATATTCCTAACCTTCTTGCCAGTCTTTAGTGTGAACTCATTTGCTACAAAACTTTTTAACTTATTACTAAGCTCCATTTTATAGCTATTTTTATCATCTTGAATAAAATAATCTTCTTTTAAGTCCTTATCAAATTTATCATCACTATTTTGATCAACAGGCTTGTCTTTCAAACCACTGTCCCTATGAGCATCACTATCTTGAGCAACTGGCTTGTCTTTTAAACCGCCTAAGACGTGAGCGTAGCGAATTTCATCTTCTTGAGCTTCTTCGCTTTGAATATGGCAATTTTGAACATCAACCTTTTCTTTTGAGCCACTCTCCTTATTAGCATTGATATTTTGAGCAACGGTCTTTCCTTTTGAGTCGCCTAAGAGATTAGCGTAGCAATTTTGAGCAACGGGCTCGCCTTTTAAGCCGTTGGCGACATGAGGGAAGCGAATCTCATCATCTATCTTATCTAAATAAACTGCCATTGAGCTTTTATATGGATTAAATCCTAGTATACTCGAAGCATCACTTCCACCTATTCCACATTTTCTTTTCTTTAACCATTCATCCTTTGGCATATCTTTAGTGTTTGCTATTATATTTGCATCTAAATATTTTCTCATTTATAGCCCCCAAATCTATAATTTAAAATTTACTAATTTTAGTATTAATTTTCTGATCTGTTTTTAGTATTACTAAAACTTTTTTACGCTTAATATTTCTAAAATTTCTTAATCTACAAAACTTTTACTATCATTTTACTTTCTTACACTAAATATAAGTTACTCTCTAAATCATAAGCTCTTTTAGAAATAATAACTCTTATGAAATATAAGTTTTATTTTCGGTTAAATTACTAAATAGCTCTAAAAAGTACATCTGACCTTTTCCTGTTATAAGTGTCGTAGCTGTAAGTAATTCACCTTTAACAGTTTTTACTATACTTTCAGCAACCTTAAAAAGACCCTGCTTAACGTAGATTTGTTTGGGCATATTTTTATCCTTACCAACTTTTATAAGGTATCCATTATCCCTTAATATAGTAAACAATCTGTTGCGACCGATATTTATATTATTGTTATTAAGCACCTTTGCAAATTGCCCTATAGTTATTGCATCAGATGAAGTTGCAATACTTTTTCCAAAGTTTGTGTATGGCTTATCTATTGTTATAGTAGCTTCAAGATGTTTAGCTTTTTCCTCAAGTAATCTTCTTTGCTCTCTTTCATATTTTAATTTAGTAGCCATTTCTATTATAAAATCTGGATCATCTAAAGTTTTATTTATAACCTCTTCACTCATATAAGCTCCATGTTTTCTTATACTCGGAAGTACTTCATCCATAACCCACTTTTCAAATCTTCTAGCACTTGGTAGTTTTGATTTTATAATAAGCCTGTATAAATTTCCTTCATCTATAAATTTTTTAGTAACTACTTTAAAAGCTTTACTATTATCTTTTTTAATTCCTGTTACTACCCTTACGTCGGAAAACACGACCCCCTCTTCATTACAATGTCTAGATATTGCATCTCTAGGATTTGAGTATCCAAGTATAGTAGCAACTTCTATTGCTTCTATATATTCTTTGTTATTTTTTACAATTACACTTAATTGTCCAAATTCATCATTTTCAAATACTTTTAAATTATCCATTCTATTATCCCCTTAAAAAAAATTATCAAATTGGAAAGTTTTAATTTAAAATTTTTTCTATCTACTTATAGCTGAATTAAAAAATATATCATTTACTTCGTTTAAATTAAGCTTAAGTAAACTACTTATTTTCTTAGCTTCATCTAATGTAAATTCCCTTTTACCATTTTCTTTTGCATTATAACTTTTTATGGTAATTCCAAGTTCTTTTGCTATTTCTTCTTGTGTTAAATCAAATAATACTCTCTTTGATTTAAGTATTCTAGGTCCCATTTTTATTCTCCCCTTTCTATATTTTGTTTTATAAAATTCTATTTTTCTTTCCTTTGTGATAATTTTATAATATATCCAAAAATTGTTAAGGTCAATAGTTTTTTGTCATTTTTATTATCAAAATTATCATTTTCATTATAACTTTGTCATTTTTTACTTATTTTATTACCATAAATACTTTTTTATTGTCATTTTTATTTTAAAATGATATTATCTAATTAGAAAAATTTGTTAAAGGAGTGATTCTTAGTGGGAATTATAGCAGAACGAATAACTAAAGCTAGAAAAGAATTAGGATTAAATCAAAAAGAACTAGCTAAAAAAGCTAATTTAACAGAAGCTAATTTATCTAGATACGAAAACGGAATAAGAGAACCAAAGTCTGCTGTACTTGCAAGGCTTGCAGATGCCCTAGAGGTAAGTACTGATTATTTAGTTGGTCTTACTGATGAAAAAAATTATGATTCTTATGATGTAAATAAAAAAGACGAGGACGATATCCTTTTAGCACTTAAAGATTTAGAATCTCGTTTAAAAAATAGTGATTCTATAACATTTTGTGGTCAACCTGCATCTGATGAAGCTATCGATGGAATACTTCACTCTATAAAAGCTGGTATATCTTTAGCCATTAGCGATATAAAGCGAAAATAAATTTACTGACATTTGAGCAACGGAAAAGTTCGTTAGCGATATTAGCAAAGCGAATTTTTTTATTATCATTTAAAAGGGGAGATATATTTGAATATAGAGCTTATAAAAGAAAAAGTTAGATTAGTTAAATTAAGCCATGAAGGTAAAAGTATTATTGAAATTTTTAGGGATTTAAATTTTGTAATTGGTTATTTAGATGATAATTATCCATATATAAATGAAACTAAAGGGTGTAATATTAAAACTACTAAATTAAGAGCTGTACTTCTTAACCCTAATCTTTGTGAAAATGAATTGATAGAAGTATTAACTCATGAACTTGGACATGTTTATGTTCATCCTAATATTAATACTTTTAAGATACATGAAATAGATCCTGTTTGGGTTAAACATCTTGAACTAGAAGCCGATACTTTCGCTTCTGAGTATTTATTAGATGATGATATTTTTGAAAAATATATTGATTTGAGTTTTGAACAACTAGCTTCTGAATTAGGAATTTCTACTCACCTTGTTATGCTTAAATTTAATAATTTAAGTAATGATAAGAAAAAAGAACTTGAAGAAATTTATATAAATAATTATTCACTTTTTAATTCTATATAATTTTAGGCTATGTTAAATAATTATGTTATAAATTTAAAATAAAAGTAGCTAGGCATTTGGTAGTGATATGCTACCTTTATGGTGGACAGTTAAAATAATAAAGCTGTCATCATGAAGGAAGCATATCATTTTACCTCATCTAGCTTTCTCATAGTTATAATATATATTTTGGTCTCCTAATATATCAATACTTTAATGACCTTTTAATAAATTACATTTTTTGATGTATTTGATTATCTCTACATACTTGATCTATATACATATCTTTTTCTACATCTATAAATACTTTAGCTATAACTTCATAAGCTTCTGCCCATGCATTTAAAACATCTTCTGTTGCTGCATCCCCTAAAACTTCTTTTATTGCTAATAATAAATTCTTACCTACTATTGGATAATGCTCTGGTTTTACATTTGAATTAACATGAATGTTTCCTATTTTCTTTACTGCTGGTAATAATACCTCTAAATTATCTATATTTTGAGCTGCTGCTAGTATTGTCATTGCTAGTGCCTTTGGTTGTTCTCCAGATTCTTGTTTATCCATATTAAACATTTCTTTTACTTCTGGATTATTAGTAAACATTGTTTTGTAGAAAGTTTTTGTTATTTCTAATCCATGCTCCTTTAATACTGGTACTGTACTTTTTACTATTTCTATTGTTTTTTGACTTAACATACTTACTCACTCCTTTTTAATGTGTATTTTATATGCACTTTTTATTTATTAAATAATTTACCCAATTGTTTTTTATATAAACATTTTTTTAAAGATAATATATTCTTTATTCTTAATTCAATTTAAGTCATACCTTTATAGTTTTAATTTTAAATATAAAGTAATAATATTTAAATATAATAACTATTATTAAAAATAACTTTATATATAAGTTATTTAAAATTACCAATGGAAAAGCAATCATTATATCCGCAAAAGTTGATATATATATCTTTTGTTTTAAGGTCATAGACTTATTAAGTATAAAATCTTCTAAGTACTTTTTGTATATTTTGCTAGATTTAAACCAAGCTTCAAATTTATTTGACCCTCTAGCAAAACAATATGATGTTAAAAGTAAAAATGGTACTGTAGGTAATATAGGAAGTACTGTTCCCATTATCCCTAATAAAAGAGATATAAATCCTACAATAACAAATATTATTTTTTTTATTCTATTCATAAAACTCTCTTATTTTTTAAATATGTATTCTATATACCCTTTTTTATTTTTATATAACATATAATTTTTAATTATAGTTAATATTGTATTCAAGCTAATATAATTTATAATAATATATAATAATCAAATTATATTAAGGAGAATTTTATGTATTTATCTAAATTTACTGATTATAGTTTTAGAATATTAATTTATCTAGGCAATAACCCAAATAAACTTTTTACAGTAGATGAATTATCAAATACACTTAATTTATCTACTCATCATATAAAAAAAATAATTTATAAATTAGCTAAAAATGGATATATTTCATCTTCTAAAGGAAGAAATGGTGGTATAAAGCTAGGAATGGATTCAAAAAATATAAACTTAGGTAAACTTCTTGAAATAACAGAAGATAATTTAAATATTGTAGAATGTTTTTCTACTGATAATAACACTTGCAATCTTAATGATTCTTGTAAATTAAAACCAATTATAAATGATGCTTTAAGTTCATTTATAACTGAATTTTATAAATATACCTTATATGATATCCTTTAATATTAAAATATTATATCTCCTAAGATGATATGAGCCCTTTATGACAAAAGTTTTATTATTTTAACGGTCTACAATAAAGGTCTCATATCAAAATTAGTATAGTCTATTTATAATTTTTCTTACAAAAACACGCTTCGTTACTTGTTATACAGTTTATTATTATCAATTCTAAACGTTCTATAAATTTATTCTAATAATATAAGCCTCATTAACTAATGATAAAAAATTCACTTCACTCATTTCGCCAACGATATATTGTTTGTGAAATGAGCGAAGTGAATTTTTTGTTTTGTTATATTTTAATCAATATTTATACATGATATAATGAAAATAAATTCATAATTGTTATATTCTTAGAGATAACGATAGTTTTAATATCATCTAAATAAATGTAATTTGTGGGAGGAATATAAGTGAAATTAGATAAACAGGATAAAAAAATATTAATATGGGGATTTATAATAGGAACAATATTAAACCTTTTTATAGATAAAGCCATAGATTCAGTAATTATGTTAGGGGTATTATATTTTATACATAAATATGTAGATGTTAATAAATATACGGAAAATATAGAATTTATAAATAAAGAAAAGTACATTGAAAGCTTAAATAAAATAATTAAGTTTTTAGATATTTATATAATAATAAAGATTATATTAATACTAGTTACCAAGATGGGTGGGTTTAATGGAGTAGAGCTTGTTTTACTTGGACAAATTATATTAATATATAATGAAAAACTTCAAAGAAAATACATAAAATCTATAAATGGTGTTGAAATAGAAAAAAAGAAAAATTTACTTAACAATAAAGCTTTGACAGGTGTGATACTAATTGTATTTATAGGCTTTACATACAATTATTTTAATAAGATAGAATTTGAAGATAATCACATAAATTCACCAAAATATAAATATGAGTTAACTTATGATAAAGAAAATAAAAGGATTGTAGATTTTAGTGGAAATGGATTTTCTATGGTGGCTACAGAAAATGAAGAAAATACGAAATATTTTAATAGATATATAAAAGATATTGAATTATTGTCAGTTATAGATGTTTTAGAAGATTATTCTAAGGATGCACTATTATTTATGTTTGTATTAGCTTTTAGTCAATTTAACTTTAAAGATAAAAATAAAAAGGCAGATTCGGTGTTTTTTAATGTATTTTTAATTTTAGCATTGATATTTAGTTCTGTAGCATTTAATACTTATAGCATAGATTTAGAATTTAAAGTTATGTCAAATTTTGCTGATTATAGTTTATATTAATAGGCTTTGTTAGATAATTTCGTTATAAATATTAGTTAAAAAGGCTAGAAACGTTACAATGTATTGATTTCTAGCCTTTTTATATTAAAAAATAATAGTTCATAATATATTAAAATTGTATATTAACTAATAATTTTGATTAGAAAAAATATTATCATTAAGCAAAAATACTTAAGTTTTTCCATATAAGTTTTTCTGAATTTGATTTTACTCCTCCAAAATCATCAATAAAATATTTATAATGAACTGCACCAAGTTTTTCATATATCCTTTTAGCATTATCATTTCCTTTAACAATACAAATACTCATGCATTCATATCCATGTTTTAAAGCATACTGCCCTACTCTATAAATTAATTTCGTTCCTATTCCTTTTCCTCTTGAATTTTTTGTTATATGTAAAGAATCTAAATACCAATAATTTTCTTCCTCATCATCTTTTTTAGATGCTACAAAACCTAAAAATTCATTTTCTTCATACGCAACAAAAATATGATTTTCATTTTTTAAATATTTACTCCACTTTTCTACTGCATACTCTTTAGTTAAACCATTTAAATAATCTTCAGATAGTAATCCTTTATAAGTTTCCTTCCAATTTGAAATATATAATTTCGCTATATTATCTATATCATCATATACTGCATCTCTTATAATCATAAAACCACTCCTTTAATAATATTTGTTATAAAAGTATATTTACTTCGTATTATATAACAATTATGTACTTTCTTACATTCTATCATTAATTCACAGTATTATAAACTATCTCTATATAATTAATCACACAATTGTCTAACAGAGCCTAAAGATTATATTAATACTAGTTACCAAGATGGGTGGGTTTAATGGAGTAGAGCTTGTTTTACTTGGACAAATTATATTAATATATAATGAAAAACTTCAAAGAAAATACATAAAATCTATAAATGGTGTTGAAATAGAAAAAAAGAAAAATTTACTTAACAATAAAGCTTTGACAGGTGTGATACTAATTGTATTTATAGGCTTTACATACAATTATTTTAATAAGATAGAATTTGAAGATAATCACATAAATTCACCAAAATATAAATATGAGTTAACTTATGATAAAGAAAATAAAAGGATTGTAGATTTTAGTGGAAATGGATTTTCTATGGTGGCTACAGAAAATGAAGAAAATACGAAATATTTTAATAGATATATAAAAGATATTGAATTATTGTCAGTTATAGATGTTTTAGAAGATTATTCTAAGGATGCACTATTATTTATGTTTGTATTAGCTTTTAGTCAATTTAACTTTAAAGATAAAAATAAAAAGGCAGATTCGATATTTTTTAATATATTTTTAATGTTAGCATTGATATTTAGTTCTGTAGCATTTAATACTTATAGTATCGATTTAGAATTTAAAGTTTTATCAGACTTTGCTAATTATGGTTTGTATTAATAGGATTTGTTAGATAATTTAATTATAAATAATAGTTAAAAAGGCTAGAAACGTTGCAACGCATTAATTTCTAGCCTTTTTATATTGAAAAATAATAGTTTATGATATATTAAAATTACGACCTTTATTATATTGTAACAAGTGGTTATTTTATTTTTTCAATTTAATAACTTCATCAAAAACTAATTCACGTCCAACCTCCGCTAGTGATTCAGGTTCATTCGGTAGTTCTTCCCATGTTACTTTATCTATAACAATTCTAATTTCATTTTTATCTTCTGGTGATGACAAATACTTATATATCTCTTTTTTGTCTTCATCTGCAAGAACTGTATCACTAAATAATTGTTTTCCATTTTTATCATACACAGACATTTCATAGTCAAACCAGTTTCCTTGTTTATAATTTGCTGTAACCTTCATTTCAAACGGTGTAAGACTTACTGATTCAATTTTTATATAATCATTTTCAATATTTTCTATATTAATTTCTTGTTTTAATTCTTTATTAACCTTAACAGGAATATCAAATGACCATGTACCTAATTTAATAGAGTCTTTTTTATTAGCATTAGGAGAATAATTATTTACAGCTATAATTTTTGTTTTAAAATTGAACTCATCTGGTATTTCTTCTTTTATATTACTTAAATCATATCGTCTTACACCTATAAATGTATGTTCATCAATAAATTTACCTTCTAATCCAGTAAGCCCTCTAGTATTAGGTTCTTTATTAGTAAAATCTAATTTATTATATTTTTCTTCAATTATTAACTGATTCATATCTAAATCTTCACCAGTCTCCAAAGAAGTATATGGAAATGGCTTTTCATTTTCTACTATAAAAGTAGCATATAGATATTGTCCATCACATATTACTTCATCTATAGTAATACCTATTCCATTAGAGTAGGCAGTTTCATTTACTGAAGTAGAGTACTGAGAATATTCTCCTGGAAAATTAATATTCTTTTCTATAGACTCAAATACATTTCCTATAAAAGGAATCCTAGACGCTAATGCTGGATTAACTGTACCAAGTGCTATTACTCCTATTAAACATGCAGCTGCAACTTTAGGAAGTTTTTTTTGTTTATGTGATTTTAATTTAGATTTCATTATATTTTTCATTTTTTCATTATCAGTTTCAACTTCTTCATATCTATCAAATTGAATTTTTTCGTTATTTAATAGTCTATATTTATCTTTCATTTTATTTTTCTCCTTTAGCTACTAGAATTCGTCTTATCTTAGCTCTTCCTCTAGATAATTTACTATGTACACTTGATATAGCTAATTTTTTATCATTTGCTATATCTGCTATGTTTTCATCATCCAAATAGTATCGTCTAAATATTTCTTTATCCTCAGGTGATAAAAAATTTAATGTTTCATTTAATGCTTCTTGAATTTCTATATTTAATAAATTTTTATCCACGTATGATGTTTGATCATCTAAGCTAGATATCTCTATCTTATTTAGATACTTTCTTTTATAGTCAATCGCCTTATATTTAGCTATTGCACATATCCAGTTTTTAAAGGAATTTTTATCGCTCTCAAACCCATCAATATTTTCCCAAATTGATAGTAAAGTATCACTTACACATTCTTCTTCATAATCAAGTTTACCTAAATGATATCTAACTACAGATGTAATAAGAGCATTATACTGATCTATTAAAATTTCCATCCCCTTTTGATTCTTTTTCTTTATATATTTAATCATTAACTTATCTTTCAAACGACTTCCTCCTAACTGTAAAAGCTTTTACATAAATTAATTCGTAAGCTTCAATAAAAAACTTGCATGTTTTTATAAAAAATATTTATATATATCATAAAGTACACAATTAAATTTCTAATTATCAATAAATAACAATCAAAAAATTTGCAATAAAAAAGCTAGAATTATTGTAATTTACAACATCTAGCTATTATAACATATATTGATTTTTCCAAATATCTACCTATTTTTATATACTTTATTTTGTATTATATAACAATTGTGAATTGAACTTTCAATTCAACTTTATTAAGTATTTTCATTTATAAATTCTACTAATTTTTCAGAATCTATAATATAAGATTTTTGCATAACACCATCTCTATTAAAACTATTATCATTTCTAAGTTTATTTATCTCTAAAAAAACATATACACTATCTTTATCTATTGGAGTTAAAGTTATGCCTCTTTCAAATTCAAATGATGTACCACCATCTACTTCTCTTGTATTTCCATCAAGTAAAATAGTCAAACTTCCTAAAGTATTAGATGGAGAATCATTTATAGTGGATTTTTTTAATTTTGAATTTGTAAGTATATCACTTAAAAAATCAATATCATTACCTTCCATTTTATAATTGTAATCGTGAATGTCTTCACCCTTTTTTACTCTCCAAACTGAAACCACATTTTCATTTTTAAATACAAAAACATCTTTTAAAACATTATATTCCCTTATTTTAGAGTAACTAAATATAGTTAAAATCAAAACTATTATTGAAGCCAACCCTAAAACCAATTTATTTTTTAATATTTTCAACTTTATTTCCCCCTTACAAAATTATATATTATCTCTAAAGTTTATTTACCTCATATTAGGATTACAAATATTTATCAATATAGCTATCCTAAATCTATTCTTTTTTGTATTTACCTAAACTTTCTAACGAAACATCCTCTGAAATTCCGAGTTCTTTTTTCTTTAGGTTAAATTCATACTCTGATTTAAATTCAAGTACACTTTCTTCTTTTGTATCTAATATATAATATCTGTCCATATTTGTTTGAGCTATTATATATGTACTATCCTGTCCTACTTTAATTACAGATTCTTTTTCATATTCTTCATCATTTTCTTTATTATATACAGGTATTGATGGAGCTCTTCCTGTAATATCTTTATCTTCTATTTTAAATATTTTTGCATTATTTGCAGAAGTTTTTGCAATATAGTAATCATTATTTAAAATAATTCTATAGTCAGTTACACCTGAACACCCGGTCATTATCATTCCTAAGCATAAACTGCATATTATTTTTTTGATAATATTTTTCATGGTTTACTCCTATTAATTTTTATCCTCTAGATATTTTATTATATTCAACGTTAAACCTCTTCTTTGTATAAAATTTTATCAGGATAAAATATATAATGATTATATGTTTTAATTTAACGTCTAAAATTTGTTATTAAACATTATCTTTTTATGTATTCTAAAATATATACTTAACAATTTCATATTAAAGTTAATTTTTCACAATACTTATTTTTGAAACCAATTTTCACTTAAACATTGTTTTAATATTTGAAATTTATCCTCACCTATAGCATTTATAATATCAGTTTCAAATTTTTCTTTTAAAATTAATGTTTCTCTACAAAATCTTAATCCTTTTTCAGTTAAAAAAAGTATCTTATCTCTAGAGTTTACATTTTGATTCTCTATAATAATATATCCTCTTTCAATTAATCCTTTTGCACATTTATGAGCTCCTTGGCGTGATATTCCTATTATCCTTCCAATCTGCGCCACTGTCAATTCATTCTTTTCTATTAGAGCAAGCATATATGATTCTGTATCACTAACCCTTTCTTCACCACTTTCAACCCAAGCCTCTATTACCATTTTTCTAAGTTTTGCATGTTTTTCACTTATTAAATCTATTATATTTAAACCTTGAAAATTTGAACACATATAAATACTCCTTTATCTTAATTGAATCTATCTATATTATATATAATTTTTACGCTATGTTTAAAGATAATGTTGAAAAATCAGGTATTATTAAAGAGGGCTAATAATCCCCCTCTTTAATAATACTTTTTATGCGTAATATATTAAAATTTACTACAATTAGAATAATTTAATTGGAGCAGGAATACCTGCCTCTGGAAGTAAGTAGATAAACACAGTAAATAGAATTTGAGTAATACTTATTAGAATAAATAATAGTTTAAAATTCCCTTTATTTATAATATTCATCATACTTAAAATTAAACTTAATATACTTATTATTGCACTTAGCCAAAACGTAAAATAAATATTATTTATACTACTTGTTGCAAAATATAATAGAATATAAAGTATTTGTAAACTTATTATTATTCTTTGAACTAATTTATTATTTAGATTTTTCAATATAATTCTCCCTCTTAATATTTATTATTTTGTATTATATAACAATCACGAATAATACAACAAATAAAACCTATATATACAATGGTTTTCTGTTTTTAAAATCCTTTATTCGTGTATTTGAATAAGATGCATGAGACTGTATAAACAATCTTTTACATTTCATAGCATCTTTATCTGTTTTAAATAACTCAATCCACTTAAACCAATACATATAATTAGCCAAATATTTCGTTGCAACACCATTAAAGTTATCCATCCACTTTTTAAGTCTGCTATGGTATGAGTTTATATGTTGAATATGATAAATACCTTTTTTAAACTTTCCTGTCTCTATTTTCTGTATATCCACATCAAAATTATTATCTAAACGGATATAACTCTTGTGTGAGTCTATACACAATGTTGAGTTTTCCTCTATTCTCCCTTTAAACAATCTTTCTACATCTTTATATTTCATTCTTCCATTACATATCAATTCTGAAATTATATTCCCAGTTCTATCTATTGCACACATTACAGCAACTTGATTTCTTGATATACCTCTTGGTTTAGGTTCTTCATTTTCAGATTTTTTACTTTTTGGACCTCTTAAATAAGGTTTTCGAGGCATAGTAAACCCCTTACTCTTACTATGATTTCCTTTATATGATAACCTAAAGAATGTTTCATCTGCTTCAACAAGACCAGATACATGACCTGTTCCTATGTATAATCTTAATGCATCTAAAATTTTATGTCTCCAAGCGAATGATGTAGGTACAGTTATTTCAACTATTTCTGCACATTTTCTTATTGAATATCCAGCAACCATACATTTAATATACTCTAACCACTTTGAAAAATCTTTTTTAGAGTGATAACAAGGAGAAAATGTAAAATCAGTAAATGTTTTATTACAAGATTTACATATATATCTTTGTTTACAATTGTATTTTCCATTTCTTGATACATCGTTACCTTTACAATGAGGGCATACCTTTCCTGATGCAAACCTACTTTCTTTTATTCCATCTTTAATTTGAGTTGACAAAGAACCAAATACTAACTTTTCTTCTAAGAAATTAAATATCTGTTGTTGTTCATACTCAGTTAAATTTTCTAAAGATTTTATTATATAATTTGCATCCATGTAAACATATCCTCCTAATAAACTAATATACTTATATTATAGCCTAATATTAATGAAAATATATAAAAATCAACAATAGTTTTAAACATAGCGAATTTTTAAAATAAATAATATAACTTTAATAAACTTAGTTGACATTATAGAATTAAAAATGATAATATATATTAGTCAACTAAGTTGACAATTTATTAAAAAAGAGGTATTTAACTTGTTTAAAAACAAAAAAGAACATTTTATATTCATATTAATGATTGCTACAACAATGGTATTTATTATGAGTTGCTACAATATAGCTATGATTGAAGGATTTTCATTAAATATATTTAAGCATGCAGCACTAGGGTTTCCATTAGCTTTTATATATGCACTAGTAGGAGATATTTTTATAGTTGGTAAAATTGTAAAAATCATTACAAGTAAAATATTAAAGCCAAATGATGATATGAAAAAAGTAGGAGTATATATGTCATTTTTTACATCATGTGGTATGGTCATTTGGATGTCACTATTTGGAGTAATTACTAATATAGGATTAAATTCTAATTTTATTTCTGCTTATAGTAATGCTCTAATTACAAACTTTATTTTTGCAATACCTTTAAATTTATTAATTGTATCTCCTTTAATAAGATTTATATTCTTTAAAATTTTCCCACCAATTTCAAGTATCAATGAAAAAATAAATGAAGAGATAAATGCTATATAATAATGAACCGTATCACTTGCTTGCGATACGGTTCTCCGTATCGGTGTTAAGTGAGGTTGTAAACTTGCTCATTACTTTTCTCCTTTTCTAATATACTTTTAAAATTATAATTTAATTACGAGCTACATCCCCATATTATTCTATATAGTAATGTTCAAATTCAACATAGTTGCTCCAAAATTTCTTAACCTAAAAGAAGAAGGAGCATCCTTAACTGATACTCCTTCTCAAAACTTACTTTATATCCAATTGCTTGTTATCCTTTACCATCTTACCCCATTCCCCTAACATCATAATAACTTTCTCAAGTGAATATCAAGAGTTTTCTAAATTAATCCTTAACAGCTAGTTAATCTTTTAAATATTCTATTAATTCTTCTAATTCATTATCATCTTTATTTAATTTATCAAAGTCTTCTAAATCTTTATTTAATTTATCAAAGTCTTCTAAATCACTTTTTATATCTTTTTTTACTTCCTTTTTAACATTTAATCCACTGATAATATATCCCATAGAAAATGTTGCTATTGAATAAAATGCATATGGTAATGATGAATTAATGTAATATGTTATTACCATTAATATACTTTCACTTACCACAATCCTATTTGATGCTACAAGTGATGATATATATACATGTGAATTATATATAGTTAATAATGTATATACTAATATAATTATTGAAATAACATATAATACTTTACTTATTAAATTTATATCTTTAAAATGTTTTACTTCCATACTTAAGCCACCTCTTATAAAATCTTATTAATTTTTATTAATTAATCTGTATTAGTTTTTTATTTTTTAACACAAGTACAACATCCGCTTTTTTAGCTAATTCCTTACTATGAGTAACCACTATTACGCATTTTTCATGTTTATGTGCACTTACTTTTAATATTTCTATAATTTCATCAGCTGTATCACTATCTAAATTTCCTGTTGGCTCATCTGCTAATATTACTGGTGAATCTGTAACAAGTGTTCTTGCAATGGCAACACGCTGTTGCTGCCCCCCTGATAATTGTAATACGTTTCTATTAACTTCATCATCAGTTAATCCTAAATCGTTTAAAATTTTCTTATCTGCCTTAGGATTAACTATCTTTAAATTTTCTAAAGGTGTCATATAATCAATTAAATTATAATTTTGAAAAATTAATGAAATATTGCTTTTTCTATGATTCTCATACCCTTTTACTTTTATATTTTGATTATTATATAATATTTCACCATTTCTAGGTTCATCTAATCCAGCCAGTAATGATAATAATGTTGTTTTTCCTGAACCAGAAACCCCTAAAATAGCATAAAATTTTCCTTTTTCAAATTCCATGCTTATATCATTTAAAACTTTTTTTCCATTTTTATATGAATAATTAACTTTATTTAATGCTAAAATTGACATTTATTTTCCTCCTAGCTCATTTTGGATAATATTTCTTTTGGTTTTAATCTAATTATTGATACTGATGATGCCATTACTGAAAGTATGATAATAACTGTTCCTATAACATATACATAAATTAATTCTTCAACATCTACTTTTACATCTATTTCATCTACTGTACGAGTTGCTAAAGAACTATTAACATCATTTCCTAATGAAAATCCTCCAAATCCACTTTGAACGTCTTGAACCGCTTGCTTACTTGCTTGTGCAACTATTGTATTTCCTATATTTTGTGAAATTACCTTGCTTGAGAAATATGATCCTCCAAAAGCTAATATACTTATAAGTAATAATTCAATTATATATTGAGAAATAATATTAAACTTTGAAACTCCTATTGAAAGTAATATACCGGTTTCATGAACTCTTCCTTGAATCCAAAATGCTAACACTAATGAAAGTATTATTATTCCAGCTATTATTGCTCCAATTAAAACCATATTTATAATCTTATCTAAAGAATCAAAAGACTTAGATAAAGCTAAAAATGTATCTTCACTTTTTACTATTGTATACTTATTCCAATCAGCAGGAATATCTTTAAATTTTGATGTTACTTTATCTACATCAGTATCTGTATTGAAAGTAGCATTTGTATATTTTACATTTCCATCTGAATATCCATATAAAGTTTTAACAGTATCTACATCAGTTATTAAAAGATTTTCTGGCATTTCTAATTTGTGACCAACTCTTTCAGTATTTTCACTTTCAAAAATACCTACAATTTCAAGGTCATAATCATTTTTAGATAAAGTTGATGCATTAAAATCACCATCACTCTTTTTAGCCTTTATAGTATCTCCAACTTTTAAATTATTTGCTTCTGCTAAAGCCTTATGAATTAATACCTTACCTTTATCAGTAGGCACAATATGTCTACCATCAACAAGCTTTAATGATTTACTTATAAACTTAGTATCATACTCAGAGCTCTTATGTGCTTCTACAGAAAAAAGTTTTTCATATTTATAATCATCATTATATTGAACTGCATTTTTTTCTGGTTTTATATAATTTACATTTTCTAAATCTAAACCAGCTCCTTGAATTGCTGCATCATAATTCTTAACACCTTCTACCTTTGAAACCTTATCAATTAAATTTTCTGGAATTGTTCCTTCAAAATTACCCGTAAAATTAGCTTGTAATTCAAAAGTATTTGCCATATCCTTATTTGAATCTTGTCTTGCTATATTTGCTGCCTTTTTAATTGAAATTCCACTTAAAACTGCCGTTGATATTCCAAATAATATAAATAACATAATAATACTTTTTATTTTTTTTCTTGTTATATATAATATTGATCTCTTAAATACATTCATATTTATGTCCTCCTTGTTTATTAACTTGAGTACATTCTATCAACCTAATATGAAATATTTATGAAATTAAAAAATTAAATTTATAAAATTCATTAAGAATCGTATTAATTAAATTATTTTTTATAAAAAAATAAGGATATTATTAATCTAATACCCGTTATTTTTCAACTATTTTATTTTTTATTAAACATGAACAAATTTCAAATATTTAATTAAAATCAACTTCAAAACTCATTCCAGTTAATATTGATTTAAAAGAATAATCTAAATTATACATTTTTAAAATCTGTTGAACTATGTATAATCCTAACCCATTCCCCCCACTACTCTTATTTCTATCAAAATCAACTCTATAAAATGCCTCAAAAATATGTGCTAAATGTTCTTCTGAAATTGGCTTACAATCATTTTCTATAATAAGTTTTTTATCTTTTATATATATTCTTATTTCCTTTCCTTCATCAGTATAATTTACTGCATTAGAAATAATATTAGAAATTGCTTTAGTAAATAATTTTTCATCTACTTTAATATTAAAAGACTCTTTTAAATTCATTTTAATATTAATTTTCTTTGACTTAGCTATTAATTTATATGGTTCTATGTTCTTTTGAACTAAACTACCTAAATCTAATACACTTTCATTTTTATTATTTATTATATTAAGTTTTGAAGTATCTAAAATTTCCTGAACCATTTTACTTAATTCACTAACTATATCCTTACATTTTTCTAAATATATATAATGATTTTTATATTTTCCTATATCATATAACATATTTTCAATCATTATATTCATACTCATTAGTGGTGTCTTAAGTTCATGTGATGCGCTTCTTAAAAAATCCACCTTTATTTTTTCAGATTCACTTACATTTTTTATTTCCTCTTCCAATGATACAATTGTATTTAATAAATTTTCATATAAACTATTTACATTAGCTGCTAATATTCCTATTTCATCTTCAGTTTCTACCTTACAAAAGGCTTCTTTATTTAAATTCTCCATTTTTTTTGTAACATCACAAATTTCTTTTATTGGAGTTGTAATTTTTCTTGCATATATATATGATGCAATAAGTGCTATAAGCAAGCTTATAAAAATAGAATATGGAAGTATTTTTAATATAACATCTCTTGTTTCTGTAAATGATTCTAAATCCATTACTATTTTAGCACTTCCATTTACATCATTACTTTTTTTAAAGTCCCTACTTTTTATTATTGATAAATTATTTATATTAATATATTGACCGAATCCATCATCACCTATAACTTCTCTATTTTCATCATTAAAATTTTCTATAATATTTTCACCAATTAAATTAGGAATTATTAAAGAGTTTTCTGTAATTTCCTCTTCATTAACATATATATCTACTTTGTGCAAACCTTGAAATACCCTTTTTTCATCTCCTATAGTAAGTAAAACTTGAATATTATATTTTTCAGCAAAATTCTTTGCTATCTTAAATGATTCCTCATTATCAGATTTACTTACTTGTTCAATTAAAGCTTCAATAATTTTATCAGCTTCCTTTTGTTTATTATTCACATATACCTTGGGTAATGCTAAATAAATTAAAACATTTGAAATTAAAATTATTAAACTTATTATCCCCATGGTAAATATATATGTTTTTGAAAATAACTTTAACTTATTCATCATTGCTCCTCAAATTTATATCCAATTCCCTTAACTGTTACTATACAATCTAATAACAACTTTTTTCTTATATTTTTAATATATACATCAATAACCCTATCATTTGGTGATTCTTCAATATTCCATAAATTATCTAAGATTTGTGCTCTTGTTAAAACCTTTCCCTCATACTTTAATAATAACTCTATTAATTTTATTTCCTTAGGTTTTAAATCTATATTTTCGCCATTCTTTCTTGCTGAGTATCCTTCAAAATCAATTTCTATGTCTCCATAGAACCACTTTTTATTTTCGCTAACTTTTACTACCCTTCTAAGAAGTGCTTCTATTCTTTTATGTAAAACTATTATTGAAAATGGCTTTGTAATATAATCATCTGCCTTTTCATCAAAACTCATAATTTGGGTATAATCATCACTCATTGCTGTTAACATAATTACTGGAACATTGCTTTCTTGTCTAATTTTATTTAAAACAACAAATCCGTTAGCTTTGGGAAGCATTATATCTAAAATTACTAAATCAATTTTACTATTCTTAAATAATTCTATTGCTTGCATTCCATCTTCTGCACTTATAACGTTATATCCAACTTCTGATAGATATTCACTTACGCCTTCCCTTATTTCTTTTTCATCTTCAACAATTAATATATTAATTTTCATTTATATTTTCCTCCACTTTATATAATATATATCAAAATGAATTTATTTTATAAATACATAATAACATAAAGATTCAATTATATTATAAATATAAAAGTGATAATTTCATAAATTAACACTTTTAACATTAAATTACTAATATTATTTATATACCAATTCCACATATAATTTATCACTAAAGTTCTATCTATAAAGGCTTACTTAAATGACAGTATTATCAACCCTCTCCTTCTCAACTCCCTTTATTCATTAACCTAATTTCAAATTATATCCTTTATATCATTATTTTCTAATACTGCTAAATCAATTCTAGAATTTATGGCTTTTATGCTGTGTTCCCTCGCAACAATTGAATTCTTTAACTCTAAGTGTAACTTGTATGCTATTCTATCCCTTATTACTGATTCATTCTTGCTAGTTAATGAAAGATATGCTAACTCATTTTCTCCAAATAACTCTCTGCTTTCTTGTATTACTTTCACTAATTCTTCTATTTTCAATTTTAAACTCCCACTATTCAACTATCATACTTATTATATTACTATTTTCAGATTTATACAATTCATTCCAAGTAAATGTAAAAAGGATAGGTTACCTTGTTCTTTAGGTAACCTATCCTTCATTAAGTATGTTATCACATCATCATTTATTTGTATTTCTATGCTATCTATTTCTCTTTCTTTATTTATTGTTATCTTTGAAACTAGTAGATGTATTAGTTGTTTCCTTTGTTGACTTGTACTCATTTCAAAGAATACTTCTTTGAATCTTTTCATTACTTCATTTACTATCTCAAATGGTATTGGATCTCCTTCTGCTAGTTGAAGATCTTGTTTTAACTCTTGCTCTCTGTATTTTAGTTTCTCAATATCATCATTTATTACTTTTATTCTTGGTGACAACTCACTTTTATCTAATATTCCATCTTCAAATAGTTCTATGTTTTTATTCTTCTTACTTGTTAGTTTCTCTATCTCTTTATTTATCTGTTCTAAGTGCTCTAGTATTGGTTTTAACTTAGTAGATTTATTCTGATTTATATTATCTACTACCTTCCTTAATATAGTTTCATCATTGATTAGTTCCATTATCTTATTTAGTACATATTCATCAGCTAATTCTACTCTTATTGAGTTTGAATTACATACTGCTGTTCCTTTATTCTTCCAATTTCCACAAGAATAGTATTCATTTATTCTTCTAGTTCATTAGTAACTTTATTTGTAGGTTCATATTTACTTCTAAGTGTACTCCAGTTATTTTCTGAACAAGAATTATGATGACATCCTGCTACTATGTTTCCATTATTATATTGGATAACATATGCACTTTTATCTGTATGCTCTTCATTCCAAGGACATTGCTTTAATACATATATTATTTTATCTGCCTCTTCTTTACGATGAGAAACTTGTATTTCATATTTTTCTAACCATTCAGCTACATCTTTTTTCTTGTTCACATTTTTTAATTTTTTATTGGTTATTTCTGCTGTTACTTCAGTATTTATATTATGTTTATCCTGTAGTTTAGATACTATTTTAGTTATCTGAGATATAGTAACTATCTCACCTTCACCTCTAATTGAAATTATTCTCGCTTGCCTATGTGGTCTTGTTGGTATATTGTCTCCTTTACATGCTATTGTTCCGTATAGTCTACAAATACGAGATGGATTATAAGTAGTTTTATCAACCTCAACTTTGTCATCTGAGAACTCTATGCTCAACTCATTTAAGAAATTTTTTATTGTATCTTATTTTTTAGTAGATTTTCCTTTAGTTCTTTTATTCCTTCTTCATCTGTTAGTGCAATAAATCCTCCAAGGTCTTCTTCTGTCCTTTCTTCTCCGTACTCTTCTACTAAAATCTGTACATTTTCTTTTATAACTTCTTTTACTTGCTTAGGTAGTTCACTTACTAACTCTAAATCTTGCTCTTTCCAAATTTTAATTATCATTTTATTTTCTCCTTATTTTATTATTAGGCTATGTTAGCCATCTTCGTGATAAATATGAAATAAAAACAACCACACCTTAGA
>ERZ791785.711-NODE-711-length-24650-cov-14.881317_pt1 | contig 24650 bp, 18 predicted proteins | sample MGYA00509947_ERZ791785 | MGnify/ENA primary metagenome ERZ791785 (study PRJEB30046, sample SAMN00791982) | human gut metagenome | study: EMG produced TPA metagenomics assembly of the A metagenome-wide association study of gut microbiota in type 2... | reverse complement strand
CTGAAAACAAACAGTTCTATTTTTTATATTTCTATACACTTTGTTGGCATGCAATTAACATAACCTGCGAAAATCCGTAACACCACCTACAGGCGGCAGTTCATACGTTAAACTCCGGTTTATATCAGTCCAACCTCACGGAATACATCACTCAGTTCTGCCGGCATAGCGCCGGCCAGTGATCTGGCCAGTTCTTCCGGTGTGCATTTCCGGTAGCCAAGTACCCACTGAACGGTCATAAAGATAGAACCCTGACAGTACATTTCCAATTGAAACTGCAGATGCGGAGAAATCTTTTTGCCGGTACGGCTTTCAATCTGATCCGTATAGAAAGCGGTGATCAACTGGAAATCATGATCGCGCAGACAATTCTGGTCATCGTTTTTAAATGCAGCCTTGAAAAACAGCTTTTCTTCCTGAATATAGGTAAATTTATTTACAAGACCTTCATAGACAGATTTTCCTTCCCCCATATGTTCAAAGGATTCTAAGAGAATTTTGTCAAAATACCAGTTGATGAGGTCATATTTATCCTGAAAATTACGGTAAAAAGTCTGTCTTGTGACACCGCATGCTTCTACAATTTCCTTCACAGTGATTTTTTCTACAGGTGCAGTTTTCATACAGCGTTTCATGGCATCTGCCAGCTCATATTTTGTTCTTTCGTTGGATTTTGTGATTGCCATAGCTTTCTCCTCATTTGTGCAGACCTTTCTAGATAATCACATTTTAGCATAAATCAAGTCTGTTCGGAAAATATTTCTATATGAAAAAACAGTAAACATTCCAAAATTTTTCTAAAATGAGGTTTTATACTTGCCAGACTCCATGTTTTGAAGTATAGTACTCTTCGCTTTGCTGATTCAAAAGAGAAGAGAGGAGACAACAAAATGACATTTTATCAGGAGTTACAGCTTAGTTCTGCCGGTTCAAAACAGTTGATCAAAAATACGACAGACAAAAAAGAAAAATGGCGTCATATTCTTATCTATAATTTTAAAGTATATCTTGTTATGGTTTTTTGTGTGGCGGTTGTCACATTGTATACAAAATTGACAGGGCAGGAAAACAGCGTTGTAGGAGTAACGGTTCTGTTGGCGCTGCTTGTGCTGAGACAGGCAGATTTTGGCATACAGACGAGTCATGGATTGTTGTCCATTGTGGGAATATTTACGATCATGATGGCTGGCCCGCGACTGGCAAATATGGTATCTCCGGTGGGAGCATTTTTTATAAATTGTGTCTGTATCCTGCTTCTTATGATTTTTGGGTGTCACAATGTCATTATGCATAATCATTCCACGTTTGTGCTCGGGTATCTGCTCTTATATGGATATGATGTGAGTGGCAGAGCGTTTGCGCTGCGGGTGATTGGACTTACGGCGGGAATGCTTGTGTGCATGGCGGTTTTTTATAAAAATCAGAAAAACAGACCTTATCGCAGGACATTTAAGGATTTATTCCGGGAATTTGATGTTCGGTCTGCGAGAAACCAATGGTATCTGAAACTGACACTGATCGTCTCAAGTGCAATGCTGATCGTTTCACTGCTTGGACTTCCGAGAGCAATGTGGGCAGGGATCGCATGTATGTCAGTCTGCCTTCCATTTACAGAGGATGGAAAAATGAGGGCGGTGGACAGGGGCGTGTTTAATATTGCCGGATGTGCGCTGTTTCTCGTCCTTTATCTGATACTGCCGGAGTCAGGAAGAAGTATGATCGGAATTATTGGTGGAATCGGCGTGGGTTATTCTGCCGGATATAAATGGCAGACGGTTTTTAACACGTTTGGAGCGCTTGCAATTGCAGCTTCATTGTTCGGACTGCCGATGGCGTTGCTGCTTCGGACAGGAATCAATGTGACTGCCTCTCTTTATACAGTGGTTTGTAATGTCGTATATGATAAATTGCATGGCAAAAGAGCAGAAATCGCAGAAAACCTCGTAAAACCATAAAAAACACTGGTATTTTGCAAAAGTGTGTGCTATAATCCTAGAATGACTGCGATAGTCGTAGTACGCCCATTTTTAGGCAGAGCCAGAAAAACCGCGGGTTTATGCGACTTTGGACGTGGCTCGATTAGCGCATTAAGCGTGAAATGTACATGGATATTTTATATATATAAGGAGGAAAATCATTATAATGAGTGTACAGGTTGAAAAATTAGAAAAAAACATGGCAAAACTTACTGTTGAAGTACCAGCAGAGGAAGTAGAAAAAGCTTTACAGGCTGCTTACATGAAAGAGAAGAACAAAATCAGCATCCCTGGTTTCCGTAAAGGTAAAGTTCCAAGAGCTATGATCGAGAAAATGTACGGTGCAGCTGTATTTTATGAAGAAGCAGCAAACATCTTAATTCAGGATAATTATGCAGCAGCTATGGAAGAGAGCAAAGAGGACATCGTTTCCAGACCAACAATCGACATTGTTCAGATCGAATCTGGAAAACCTTTCATCTTCACAGCAGAAGTAGCAGTAAGACCAGAAGTAACACTTGGAAAATACAAAGGTGTTCAGGTAACTAAGATTGACACAACTGTAACAGACGAAGAAGTAGAAGCAGCACTTGAGAAAGAGCAGCAGAAGAACTCCAGAACTGTAACTGTAACAGACAGACCAGTAGCAAACGGTGATACAGCAGTCATCGATTTCGAAGGATTTATTGACGGTGTTGCATTTGAAGGAGGTAAAGGAGAGAATCATCCATTAGAGATCGGTTCCCACTCTTTCATCGATACATTCGAAGATCAGTTAGTAGGACACAATGCAGGGGATGAAGTAGAAGTTAACGTTACTTTCCCAGAGAAATATCAGGCAGCTGATTTAGCTGGAAAACCAGCCGTATTCAAAGTTAAGATCAACGAGATCAAAACAAAAGAACTTCCGGAATTAAATGATGAATTTGCTTCTGAAGTATCTGAGTTTGATACATTAGCTGAGTACAAAGAAGACTTAAGAAAACATCTTGAAGTTGAGAAAGAGAACGAAGCAAAACGTACAAAAGAAGATGAAGCAATCAAGAAGATCATCGACAAATCCACAATGGAGATCCCGGAAGCTATGATCGAGACACAGTGCGAGAACATGATCAATGAGTTCGCACAGAGAATCGCACAGAGCGGTCTTTCCATGGAGCAGTACATGCAGTTCTCCGGTATGACGATCGACGGATTAAAAGAGCAGGTTCGTCCAGAAGCTGAGACTCGTATCAAGAGCAGCCTTGTATTAGAGCAGATCGCAAAAGAAGAGAACATCGAAGTTTCTGAAGATGAGATCAATGCAGAAGTTGAGAAGATGGCAGCTCAGTACGGAATGGAAGCTGACAAGTTAAAAGAGTACTTAGGAGAAGCTGAGAAAGAATCCATTAAGAGAGATTTATCTGTGACAAAAGCAGTTGACTTAATTATGGAGAACGTAAAAGAAAGAGCAAAAGCTAAGACAAAGAAAGAAAAAGAAGCTGAAGCAGAAGAAGGAACAGAAGAATAATTCCGGCAGCGTACAGCAGACAGAGGATTGCATATAATATGCAGACCGGAAATATCACAGACTGGCTCTTATGAGCCGGTCTGTTTGAGATTTATGGCAGAATGCATTTGATGAGAAAAAAGTTCAGTATTTTTTAAAATTCGAACAAGATATTAATTTTTCATAAAACATGTTTTTTCCTATTCCAACGTCCCTGTATTTGTGGGATAATATTTATCAGTGCAGTGTATGACCGATATATTGCAATAGTGAAAGAAGTGCGGATCCCATGATAGTGCGATCCAGATCATATTTATGAAAAGAAAGGGCAGGTAAGAGATATGAGTTTAGTACCTTACGTCATTGAACAGACAAGCAGAGGAGAGCGTAATTACGATATTTACTCCAGATTATTAAAAGATAGAATTATTTTCCTGGGAGAAGAAGTGAATGAGACAACAGCAAGCCTTGTGGTTGCACAGTTACTTTTCTTAGAGTCCGAGGATCCTGGAAAAGATATTCATTTATATATCAATTCCCCGGGTGGAATGGTAACAGCAGGTCTTGCTATTTATGATACGATGCAGTACATCAAATGCGATGTATCTACCATCTGTATCGGTATGGCAGCCAGCATGGGAGCATTTTTACTTGCAGGCGGAGCAAAGGGCAAGAGACTTGCACTTCCGAATGCAGAGATTATGATCCATCAGCCATCCGGCGGAGCAAAAGGTCAGGCAACGGAGATCCAGATCGCAGCGGAAAACATTTTAAAGACAAAGAAGAAATTAAATGAGATTTTAGCTGCAAACACCGGAAAACCTTATGACGTGATCGCAGCGGACACAGAGAGAGATCATTATATGTCTGCTCAGGAAGCAATGGAATACGGACTGATCGATAATGTGATCACAAGCCGCTAATAAATAGAGACATTGGAGAATAAGAAATGACAGGAAGAAATGACGAGAGACTGCGCTGCTCATTTTGTGGTAAGACTCAGGATCAGGTCCGTAAACTGATCGCGGGACCAAACGGAGCCTATATCTGTGATGAGTGTGTAGACGTTTGCGCCGAGATTATAGACGAAGAGTTGGAGAATGATGAATTTGACGGAAATCTGGAAGAACCTGCGGAGCAGATCAATCTGATCAAGCCGGAGGAGATGAAGGCATTTTTAGACGAGTACGTCATTGGCCAGGATAAAGCGAAGAAAGTTTTGTCCGTTGCAGTTTATAATCATTACAAGAGAATTATGGCAGGATCAGATTCAGATGTAGAATTGCAGAAGAGTAATATTCTTATGCTCGGACCAACCGGTTCCGGTAAAACACTTTTAGCACAGACTTTGGCGAGAGTGTTGAATGTTCCGTTTGCAATCGCAGATGCAACCACACTTACCGAGGCAGGTTATGTGGGTGAAGATGTCGAGAATATCCTTTTGAAACTGATCCAGGCTGCTGATTATGATATTGAGCGTGCACAGCACGGTATCATTTACATTGATGAGATTGACAAGATTACAAAAAAATCTGAGAACGTTTCCATCACAAGAGACGTTTCCGGCGAGGGTGTACAGCAGGCGTTACTTAAGATTTTAGAGGGAACGGTTGCTTCTGTTCCGCCACAGGGTGGAAGAAAACATCCGCAGCAGGAACTGATCCCGATTGATACTACCAATATTTTATTTATCTGTGGTGGTGCTTTTGATGGATTAGAGAAGATCATTGAGACACGTCTCGACCAGAAATCCATTGGATTTAATGCAGAAGTACACGCCAAAGATGAGTACAATGTAGGGGAAGTATTAAAACATGTACTTCCACAGGATTTTGTGAAATTCGGACTCATCCCTGAATTTATCGGTCGTGTGCCGGTAACCGTAACACTGGATATGTTAGATAAGGATGCGATGATCCGTATCTTATGCGAGCCGAAGAATGCACTTGTAAAACAGTACAAAAAGCTGTTTGAATTAGACGGTGTCAGTCTGGAATTTGACAGGGATGCACTCGAAGCAATCGTGGACAAAGCGCTTGAGAGAAAGACCGGAGCGCGTGGTCTTCGTGCAATCATGGAGGCTGTTACATTAGATCTGATGTATCATATTCCATCCGATGAGAGCATTACAAAATGTGAGATCACCAAAGAAGATGTAGAAAAGAATCTTGCAATTGAAGAGAAAGAAGAAAAAGCACTTGTTGAGAAGTTAGAACAGGCTTCTTAAACAAAAGATAACAGCAGGAAAAGCTGTTACAGATAAAGGAATTATAGAAAATGGATACAATGATTATGAAAATGCCTGCAGTTGCCCTTCGTGGAATGGTGATCCTGCCGGGAATGGTAGCCCATTTTGACGTAAGCCGTGCAAAATCCATCAAGGCAGTGGAAGAGGCGATGATGGATGAGCAGAAGATTTTTCTTGTGGCACAGAAAGATGTGGAACAGGAAAATCCTGATATCGAGGACTTATTTAAGATCGGGATCATTGCTGAGGTAAAGCAGGTAATTAAGTTACAAAATAATATTGTACGCATTTTGGTAGAAGGGAAAGAGCGGGCAGAATTGTCCGCTTTTCTTGAAAATCCGGACTATCTGCTTGCGGAGATCATTCGATTTGACGAGGAAGTGGATGACGGACTGCCAGAAGAAGCGAAGGAGGCAATGCTTCGGAGCATTCAGGAGACATTTGGTAAATATGTGGTCGTCAATCCCAAAATGGGAAAAGAGCTGCAACGCCAGTTAAGTGAGATCACAGATCTGGAAAAACTGATGAATCAGCTTGCCAACAGCCTTCCGGTACATTTTGAGGAAAAACAGAAAATCTTAGATGCGGTTTCTATGACCGAACGTTATGAGGTTCTGATGGCACTCTTATTAAAAGAGATCGAGATCATAGCCATCAAGAATGATTTTCAGGCGAAAGTCAAGGCGCATGTGGATAAAAACCAGAAAGAATATCTGCTGAGAGAGCAGATGAAAGTAATCCGTGAGGAGCTTGGCGAAGATAATACGGAATCAGACGCAGATCACTTTATGGATGCTCTGGGCAAAATCAAGGCAGACAAAGAAGTAAAAGAGAAGATCAAAAAAGAGATCGACCGTTTTAAAAATATCAGTTCCAGCTCCTCTGAGAGCGCTGTGGCGAGAGGGTATATTGAAACACTTTTGGAGCTTCCGTGGAATAAGACATCCAGAGATAACAAGGATCTGAAGAATGCCGAGCAGATTTTAAATGCGGATCATTACGGCCTGGAAAAAGTAAAAGAGCGTATGTTGGAATTTCTGGCTGTCCGCAATCTCACCAGCAAGGGCGAGAGCCCGATCATCTGTCTGGTCGGACCACCGGGAACCGGTAAAACGAGTATTGCCCGGTCCGTTGCAAAAGCGTTAGATAAAAAATATGTGCGGATCAGTCTCGGTGGTGTGCGGGATGAGGCAGAGATCCGCGGCCACAGAAGAACTTACGTCGGAGCAATGCCGGGACGTATCGTGAACGGACTGCGCAGCGCCGGCGTGAAAAATCCGCTCATGCTGTTAGATGAGATCGATAAGATGAGCAGCGATTACAAGGGGGATACGGCGTCTGCATTGCTGGAAGTGCTTGACGCGGAGCAGAATAAGAAGTTCCGGGATCATTATGTCGAGATACCGATCGATCTTTCAGAAGTGCTGTTTATTGCAACAGCAAACTCGGTGCAGGATATCCCAAGACCGCTGTTAGACCGTATGGAACTGATCGAGGTGACCAGCTACACAGAGAATGAGAAGCTTCATATTGCAAAAGAGCATCTGCTCACAAAGCAGATGGAGCGCAATGGGATCAGACCGGAACAGCTCGCCATCACAGACAAAGCGATGGCAAAGATTATCAGTGGTTACACAAGGGAAGCCGGTGTGCGTAATCTTGAACGTAAGCTTGGTGAGATCTGCAGAAAAGCAGCAAGACCGCTTTACGAGGGAGAAAAAGAGAAGATTAAAGTTACAGAACAGAATCTTGAAAAGTTCCTCGGCAAAGAGAAATACAGTTTTGATAAGAAAAATGATACGGATGAAGTAGGAATCGTCCGTGGACTTGCATGGACAAGCGTTGGTGGAGATACTTTAGAGATTGAAGTCAACATCATGCCGGGAAAAGGTGAGTTCCAGCTGACCGGACAGCTGGGAGATGTGATGAAGGAATCTGCACAGGCGGGAATCAGCTATATCCGTTCTGTCAGTGAAGAGTATCATATTCCGAAAAAGTTTTTCCAGGAGAATGACATCCATATCCACATCCCGGAGGGTGCAGTGCCGAAGGATGGACCGTCTGCCGGAATCACGATGGCGACAGCCATGTTGTCGGCGATCACGAAGACACCGGTCCGCGCTGATGTCGCAATGACAGGTGAGATCACACTTCGCGGCCGTGTGCTTCCAATCGGTGGACTGAAGGAAAAAATACTGGCAGCCAAAAATGCAGGAATTAAGACCATCTGTGTGCCAAAGAAGAATGAGAAGGATATAGATGAGATTTCACCGGAGATCAAAAAAGGTCTGAAAATCGTGTTTGTGGAGCAGATGAAAGACGTGCTGGATGTGGCGTTTGTAAAGAAGTGAATTAAGAAGAGGAAAAGACAATGGTAATTAGAAGTGTAAATTTGGAGACTGTCTGTGGTATCACAAGTAAAATACCGGACAATCCATTTAATGAAGTGGCATTTGCAGGAAAGTCAAATGTAGGAAAATCATCCATGATCAATGCGCTGTTAAACCGCAAGTCGCTCGCAAGGACATCGGCGCAGCCGGGAAAGACGCAGACCATCAATTTTTACAATGTCAATGATGCCATGTATCTGGTCGATCTGCCCGGTTATGGATATGCAAAGACCTCTGCCAGCGAGAAGGAAAAATGGGGAAAAATGATCGAGAATTATCTTCATACCTCCAAAAAACTGCAGGCAGTCTTTTTGCTGATCGATATCCGCCATGATCCGTCTGCAAACGATAAAATGATGTATGACTGGATGGTTTATCAGGGATTTACACCGATTATCATTGCCACAAAGCTTGATAAGATCAAACGAAGCCAGATCCAGAAGAATGTAAAAGCAATCCGCGAAGGGCTGAAAGTAAAGCCGGGTACGGTGATCATTCCATTCTCTTCCGAGACAAAGCAGGGAAGGGATGAACTGTGGGAGGTTATTGATTCCTTTGTTTTGCCACAGGAGGAAACTGAGGAAGAAGATAAATAACAGTTCGCAGAATGCCTGCGGCCTGTAATGTAAAAATGACATTGCACTGCAAAATCGTTCATGGTAAAATAATAGTATAAGTGTCAGACAAGACAAAAAGCACCCGGAGATACTTTCCGGGTGTTCTGCGAATATAAAGGTGCATCGGAGGATGGTAGAGATGAAAAAGAAGAAAATTGTGATTGCTCTTGGACATGAAGCTTTGGGAACAACACTTCCTGAACAGAAAGAGGCAACGAAACGAACAGCAAAGGCAGTGGCAGATTTTATCCGTGAAGATTATCAGGTTGTGATCACACACAGTAACGGACCACAGATCGGTATGATCCATACTGCTATGAATGAATTTTGCAAATTATATCCGGAATATACTGCAACACCAATGTCTGTATGTTCTGCAATGAGTCAGGGATATATCGGTTACGATTTACAGAATGCGATCCGTGCGGAATTATTGAACAAGGGAATCTATAAACCCGTTTCTACGATCCTTACACAGGTTGTGGTTGATCCATATGACGAGGCGTTTTACAAACCAAGCAAAGTCATTGGACGTGTGCTGACGGAAGAGGAAGCAGAGGCAGAGGAGAAAAAAGGAAATCACGTTGTCAAAACAGAAGGCGGGTACAGACGAATCGTTGCAGCGCCAAAGCCAATGGATATCGTGGAGATCGATGCAATCAAAGCATTGTCCGATGCTGACCAGATCGTAGTTGCCTGTGGAGGCGGCGGCATCCCGGTATTAATGCAGGACAACAACTTAAAGGGTGCCAGTGCTGTTATTGAAAAAGACCTTGCAGCAGGAAAACTGGCAGAACTTCTGGATGCAGACATGCTTGTTATTTTGACAAGTGTTGACAATGTATGCTTAAATTATGGACAGCCGGATGAAAAACCATTATCAACCATGACTGTTGCAGAAGCAAAGAAATACATGGAGCAGGGACAGTTTGGTGAGGGCGATATGCTTCCTAAGATAGAGGCAGCCATCAACTTTATCGGTGACTCTGCGATCAGATCCGTTCTGATCACAAAATTGAACAAAGACGGTTCTAATATCCATGGCGGTATGGGAACCATGATCACAAAATAATGTTTTTAACATAATGTTTACAAAAAGAGCAGGTTTTTTTACAAAAGAAAGCTTGCTTTTTTTATGTTTATTTCGTATAATCTCTCCGTAGATGGAGTCGCCGTACCAAAGAAGAAACTTAAAATTTATTATACATTTTTCACAAGAATACGAATAAAAACGAAGAGAAGAGTCTGTATTATTGTGAAAAGTGTATAAGTTTTAAGTTTTTCGGAGATTGGTCCGCCGGCTCCGTGCTGATTTAAGGAGATTGTTAAAACTATAACAGAAATCAGGAGAGGCATACGCATTTCGAATGAATAAAAATCAGCAGGAACACTTGAAAAATGAAACCATAAAAAGAAAGGAAGAATTTATGACAAGAAGAACAAAAATTATCTGTACGTTAGGACCATCCACCGACAATGAAGCGGTGATGAAAGCATTGATCGAAGAGGGAATGAACGTTGCACGTTTCAATTTTTCGCATGGACCGCATGATGAGCAGATGGGAAGATTAAAAATGCTCCGCAAACTGCGCAAAGAATTGGGAAAATATGTTGCAGCTTTACTTGATACAAAGGGACCGGAAATCCGTCTCGTAGAATTTGAAAAAGGAAAAACAGAGTTAAAGACAGGCCAGACTTTTACACTGACAACCGATGATATTCTTGGAACTGATGAGCGCGTATCTATTACTTACAAAAATCTTGCAGATGATGTAAAGCCGGGCGATCATATCCTGATCGATGATGGTCTGGTAGGTCTGGAAGTTGTAGAGATCAAACCGGTTGCAAAACCAGTGAATACCAAGGTCAACGCAAGAGATATTGTCTGTAAAGTGTTAAATGATGGTGTGATTTCCAATAAAAAAGGTGTGAACGTTCCGAACGTTGACCTCACGATGCCATTTATCAGTGAAAAAGATTACGGAGATATCTGTTTTGCGCTAGAAAATGATTATGATTTTATCGCAGCTTCCTTTGTCCGTACCGCAGAGGATGTTATGGAAATCCGCAAAATCCTTGCAGAAAAAGGTGGCGAGGATATTAAGATCATTTCCAAGATCGAGAACATGCAGGGTGTCCGCAATATCGATGACATCATCCGTGTGTCCGATGGTATCATGGTGGCGCGTGGTGACATGGGTGTTGAAATCCCGTTAGAAGATGTTCCGGTTATGCAGAAAATGATCATCAAAAAAGTATGTGAGGCTGGAAAAATCGTTATTACAGCAACTCAGATGTTAGATTCCATGATGAAACATCCAAGACCAACAAGAGCAGAGTCCACAGACGTTGCAAATGCTATTTATGACGGAACGAGTGCGATCATGTTATCCGGAGAGACTGCTGCAGGAATGTATCCAATTGAAGCTGTAAAAACAATGGTCCGTATTGCAACCCGCACAGAGCATGATATCAACTATTTACAGAGATTCAGACAGCGCAGGACCATGTGTAACCCGGATGTGACAAACGCAATCTCACATGCAACCTGTACGATGGCTGGTGATTTAAGTGCAGCGGCAATCGTGACGGTAACGAAGTCCGGACGTACTGCGAGAATGATCTCCAAATACCGTCCAAACTGCACGATCATTGGTGAGTGCCTGACAGAAAAGGTATGCCGTCAGTTAAACCTTGAGTGGGGTGTAGAACCGATTCTTATCACAGAGGAACAGGATGCAAGCCAGTTGTTTGAGAAGGCAGTTGATGTGGCAGAGATGGCAGGATTTGTTTCCAAAGGGGAATTAGTTGTTCTGACCGGTGGTGTTCCACTTGGGGTATCCGGTACAACGAACCTCATCAAAGTACAGGTTGCAGGACATATTCTTGTGACAGGAAAAGGGTTAAACGGAAAGAAAATTTCCGGAAATCTTTGTGTGTGCCACAGCAATGAAGATTTAAAAAGCTTCAAAGACGGTGATATCATCGTCGCAGCAGACACCACAAATGAAATGATGGCGCAGATGCGTCAGGCTTCCGCACTGATCGTAGAAGCAGAGGGTGCAAACTGTCATGCAGCAATCGCAGGGTTAAGCCTTGATATTCCGGTTCTTATCGCAGCTAAAAATGCATTGGATGTCTTAAAGACCAGTGCATATGTTGAAGTGGACTGCGAGAGCGGGGTTGTAAGTGCGAACTAAACCAGAATTTAACTTATGAACTGCCGCTTGTAGATGGTGGCACGGATTTTCGCAGGTTATGTTAATTGCATGCCAACAAGGTGTATAGAAATATAAAAAATAGAACTGTTTGTTTTCAGGACCGGCCGCTCCCAAAATCCTGAAAACAAATCAGTTCTATTTTTTATTGATCCAAGGCTGTGTGGCATGCAACATTCAGGCTGTGAAAATCCGTCAATCCAGGTTACAAGCGGCAGAACCCAAAGTTAACCAGAGGTTCATAACGTAAATGAAAGAAAAACGGTACAGACGAAATATGATGTTTCTGTTCGCCGGGCATTTCGCTGGGCTTCTGAACAACAATCATGTTCAGCTGAAGCTTCCATGATTGTTAGAATCCCAGCTCCATGGCTCACGAAGGAAATCATATTTGTCTGTACCGTTTTTCTTTCATTTACGCTGTGGATGACTTGTGAGAGGACGCTTATATTTGCCCAATTTACGCTATGAATTGCACCACAAAATCTGCAATTTACGTTATGGAACTCACGGTTATTGGAGGAGTGCCTATAAGATAAGGTCAAAACTCAATCTGCATCCTTGAAATAAATGAATTAGGACTTCTTTAAATAAATTTTAATAGAATAAAATAGAATGATTTGTTTACTAAAGAATTGTATACTTGAAATTGACAAATCTCTTTGAGCGAGGGATACTTCTTGTCCGAATGGTAAGAATATGGAACTGAAAAGAATAAAAACAATATGGCTTTGAACGAAATAATACATTTTTTCTTGACAACCTAACAATTGTTAGATAAAATGCATCTAACAACTGTTAGGTGCAAGGAGACGCTATGGAAACAAAAGAACTTATTTTAAAAAAGGCGTTGGATATGTTTGCTAAATCAGGTTATGATTCTGTATCAATAAGAGATATTGCAAAAGCTGTGAATATAAAAGAAAGCTCTATTTACTATCATTTCAAAAATAAACAAGATATTTTAGACTCACTTGTAGAAAAGTTTGAGAGCCATATGAAAGAACTTACAGATATGTTGCAGGCATCAATGTCTGATTCACATAATGTTAACGCATTTTCATGGGATTGGCTACGGGAGTTTTATTTTGAACAATATTTATTTGATACATTTTGTAATCAAATGATGCGCTTTATGATGATCGAACAATTTCATAACGAAAATATGAGAATGTTGTATGAACGTTATCTATTTGAACTCCCTCATAAAATTCAAACACAATCATTTATGATGCTTAGCAAGCTTGGAATTTTGAGTGAACAACAAGCAATAAAAGTTAGTAATGATTTTTTTGCAAGTATTACAATGCTTACATTTAAATATTTATTAAATGGGAAATTGACAAAAACAAAAAAAGAAGCTTTTAGTGAAGAAACTTTCACATATATCAATAGAATGTTTCAGGAGGATTGAATATGTCAAATATATTAATTGTAGGCGCTAATCGGGGCATTGGTTATTACATGGCAATTCGTTTACTGGAAAAGGGAAACAACGTGACGGTTTTGGACATTCAAGACGACCACATAAGTGAATTAAAAAAGAGGTATCAGAATTCTCTTCTCATTATCAGATCGGATGCAACAGATGAGGATTCATTATCAGAGGGCATAAAAAAATCAATCAAAGAATTTGGAAATGTAGATATAGCAATTCACAATGCGTGCCTTTGTACGTTTGCTAATGAGCAAGATACAGGTTACGAAGTATACAAAAAAGTAATGGATGTCAATTATTTTGGAGCATTAAGACTTTCAAAATTAATTCTCCCATTTATGCGTGAGAAGAAAGAGGGTAGAATCATATTTACCAGTTCCGGTGTTGGGGTTACAGGCTTCGGTAATATATCACCTTATGCGTCTTCAAAAGGTGCAATAGAATCTCTTGCCAAATGTCTTGAGATTGAAAACCAAGATTATGGAATAACATTCCATATTATGCACCCGCCACTTACAAATACAGCATCTTCTTCAGAACTTCCCGTACCCAAAGAATTTATGGCCGATGCTGAAAAAATAGGAAAGGGACTTGCTGATCATGTTTGGTCAAAGAAATTCGTAATCTGTCATTCTTTCAGTCAATCATTACAAATGAAATTATGTTATTGTTATCCGCTCTATATGGGAAAAATGATGTGGAAAATGACGCAGAGAGCAATTAGAAGATAAGTTGTGAAAACCCGTCATTCTAGATTACGTGCGGCAGAACCCAATATAGGCACTCATCCCCTGACCGTGAGTTCCATAACGTAAATTGCAGATTTTGTGGTGCAATTCACAGCGTAAATTGGGCATGTATAAGCGTCCTCTCACAAGTCATTCATAACGTAAATGAAAGAAAAACGGTACAGACAAATATGATTTCCTTTGTGAGCCATGGAGATAAGACTCTTCAGAGGCTTATCGGAATGCCCGGCGAACAGGAACATCATATTTCGTCTGTACCGTTTTTCTTTTCATAAACCTATAAAATCACGACTTGTGAGAGGACGCTTATATCTGCCCTTCACGCCCTATAAAAGCACCACAGAATCTGCGACACTACGCTAATTAAACTCCGGTTAACCCATAATTACTTTGACATGAACTTCTTTTTTTGCTGCATCCACAGGAATGAGATTACCCTCAATTGCATTGCCATCCACCGTAACGGAAGCAACACCTTTTTCTACATGATTCGGGTTTTCAACCTCAATGTGGTAAGTCGTGCCACGGAAATCACGTTTTGCGGTGAAGCCGTCCATAAAGGAAGGAATACAAGGATCTACGATCAAACCATCATAATCAGGGCGGATACCGAGGATATACTGGGAAGCATTTAAGAATGTCCATGCAGCAGTACCGGTCAGCCAGCTATTTTTTGCCTCTCCGAAGTTTGGAGCGTCTTTACCGGCAATCATCTGGGAGTATACATATGGCTCTGTGCGATGAATTTCACTGATATCTTCGATATATGCCGGACAGGTTCTTGTGTAGACCTGCCATGCACGGTTTCCACGGCCAACAACAGTTTCTGCAATGGAGATCCATGGGTTGTTGTGACAGAAAATACCGGCATTCTCTTTGTATCCTGGTGGATAAGAAGAGATTTCACCGAGCTCAACATGATATCTGTGATAAGGTGGCTGCAATAATACAATACCGTATTTGGTATCCAGATATTTTTCAACAGATTCCATTGCTTTTAAGCAGTTGCCTTCTTTTAAGCCAATCTCTGCCATGACACAGAAACCCTGTGGCTCAATGTAAATCTTGCCATCCTCGCATTCTTTGGATCCGATTTTGTTTTTATAATGATCGTATGCACGCAGGAACCACTCTCCGTCCCAGCCGGCATCCAAAACTGTTTTCTCCATATCTGCAATGGCTTCTTCTGCAAGAGCAGCCTCCTCAGCCATGCCACGGTGTCTGCAGATTTCCACGTAATCTTTTCCATAGCGGACAAACATTCCGGCAATAAAAACAGATTCTGCATTAGGCCCTTCCGATGGACCAAAGGTCTGGAACGATTCGCCTGGCTCTGTAGAGAAGCAGTTTAAGTTCAGACAGTCATTCCAGTCAGCACGTCCGATCAGCGGAAGTTTGTGTGGACCACGGTGTTCCATGGTATAGTGGAAGGATCTGCGTAAGTGTTCCATAAGATCCGTTGCTTTGGAATCATCATTATCATAAGGTGTGCGCTCATCCAGAATGGAGTAGTCGCCGGTTTCTTTGATATAGGCGGCAGTTCCGGCAATAAGCCACAGTGGATCATCGTTAAAACCGCTTCCAATGTCCGAGTTTCCTTTTTTTGTAAGTGGCTGGTACTGATGATAAGCGCTTCCATCTTCAAACTGTGTGGAAGCAATGTCTAAAATTCTCTGACGTGCGCGGTCTGGTATCAGATGAACAAAGCCCAAAAGATCCTGACAGGAATCACGGAATCCCATTCCACGTCCGATGCCGGATTCGTAATAGGAAGCAGAACGGCTCATATTAAAGGTTACCATACACTGATACTGATGCCAGATGTTTACCATGCGGTCAAGCTTTTCCTCTTTGGAAGAAACAGTAAAATGGCTGAGTAGTTTTTCCCAGTAAGCTTTCAGATCAGCAAGTGCCTGGTCTGCCTTTTCTGTTGTGTTAAATTTTTCTAATAATTTTTCGGCAGGAGCGCGGTTGATGATACCATCTTCCGGTCTGCCAACCCATTTTTCTGCTGCCGGATTTTCCACATAACCGAGAACAAATACATAAGTTCTGGATTCGCCCGGGGCAAGGGTTACATTTAACTGATGGCTGCCGACCGGAGCCCAGCCGCTTGCAACAGAATTTTTGCAGGAGCCGGATACGACAACTTCAGGAGCCGAATTTTCACCGTACGCACCAAGAAATGCATCACGACTTGTATCAAATCCGGCAATCGGAGCATTGACGGCGTAAACAGCGTAATGGTTTCTTCTTTCCCGGTACTCAGTTTTGTGATAGATGGCGGAACCATGGATTTCAACCTCTCCGGTGGAATAGTTACGCTGGAAGTTTGTCATATCGTCCATTGCATTCCAGAGACAGAACTCTACATAGGAAAAAATGGAAAAATGTTTTTCTTCTTTACTGTGGTTGGTCATGGTCAGCTTATTGATCTCGCAGGTGCTTCCAATTGGAACGAAGTCTGTCAGCTCTGCGGCAAGATCATTTTTGCTTCCTTTAAAAATGGAATAACCGATACCGTGATGACATTCATAGGAATCCAGATCAGTCTTGGTTGGCATCCAGCCCGGATTCCAAATGGTATTTCCTTCTTTAATATAGTAGTAATGTCCGTTGCTGTCTCCGGGAACATTATTGTAACGGTATCTGGTAAGACGTAACAGCTTTGCATCTTTATAAAAGCTGTAGCCGCCGCATGTGTTTGAAACTAATGAAAAGAAATCTTCACAGCCGAGGTAATTAATCCAAGGCAGTGGTGTTTTTGGGGAAGTGATGACATACTCTTTTGCATTATCATCGAAATATCCGAATTTCATATAAATCCTCCTTGTTTTTTCGAAGAAAAAATCCCATTTTACAAAGTAAAATTTGTTCCTCTGAACGAGGAGAGGATTTAGCCTCCTTGTTTTGCATATTACTTAACGAAAACGATTAAGTAAATATTCCTTATCTAAAATTATATCTTGCAGAATTATAAAAATCAACAAAAAATCCTTTAAAATAAGCAAAAACAGCACTTTCAACAAAAATTACAGCCTAATATGGAAGAAAGCAACAAAAGAGGGTTAAGCTGGATGATTAAGTTTAAAATACGAAAACGTATAAGCTTTTACTGCATAAACTGTTGAATAACGAGAAGAATCATAAAAAATGCACAAAAAATCAGAGAAAAAAATGTAAAATTAGCCGAAATGTCAAAAAAGTATTGCAATCCGTTTGCATAAGAGCTATATTAAAGATGCGAAAACGATTAAGTAAAAACTTCGAAAGACTTAAGCAGCAAGACAACAGGTCATACATAATAAAGTCTGGAAGAAGTACCTGGAGGATTCAATGGTATCTTTAAAAACAATTGCCGAAAAGTGTGGAGTATCAACTGCCACTGTCAGTAAGGCATTAAATGATCAAAAAGATATCAGTGAAGAGACAAAGAGTCGTATCCGGACAGTAGCAGAGCAATTAGGATATTTTCCGAATGCAGCAGCAAGATCACTTAAGACCAACCATTCATACAACCTCGGAGTTCTATTTGAAGAGGAAGCAGGAAGTGGTTTACAGCATGAATATTTTTCAGGAGTATTAAATGGTCTGAAAGTTCAGGCGGAGAAGCAGGGTTATGACATTACATTTATCAATACCTGTTTTGAAAACCGGAAGATGTCTTATCTGGAACATTGCAAATACCGGAATTTTGAAGGAGTTGCAATTGTGTGTGCGGATTTTGACGACGCTGGCGTCATGGAACTGATGAATAGCGAAGTACCGGTTGTTACCATCGACTACCTGCATCACAACTGCACGGCGGTCAGCTCGAACAACATTCAGGGCATGGAAGATCTGGTCAGATATATTTATTCTCAGGGACACAGGAGGATCGCTTACATCCACGGACAGCAAAATGGTTCGGCAGTTACCAAAGACCGGTTGACCAGTTTTTACCGGACAATGGATGAACTGAAGCTGGAAGTTCCGGATGAGTACATCCGCACAGCAGATTACCTGGAGACAAAGGAAGCGGCAAAACAGACGAAGGAACTTCTGAATCTGGAAAATCCGCCAACCTGTATCATTTATCCTGATGACACCGCACTGATCGGTGGAAGAAATGTCATTATAGAGATGGGACTTCGGATACCAAAAGACATTTCGGTAGCAGGATACGACGGAACAAGGATGTCACAGCTTTTGCATCCGAAGCTTACCACTATTAAGCAGGACACAGAAGAGATTGGCAGAGAGGCTGCAAAACGGCTGATCGGTTCCATTGAAAAACCAAAAACAACTCTCATAGAGAGAGTCGTTATAGAAGGAATCCTCATACCGGGACAATCGGTAGGAAAGATTCCGAAACAAAAATAACAATGTAAACAAGGCGGAAGCCAAAAAATTAAGGAGGAGGGTTTTCTATGAAAAAGAAAATCATTAGCGCATTATTATGTGCATCCATGGTAGCAACTATGGCAGCAGGATGTGGCGGATCATCAGACACAACATCCACAGACAACAGCAACTCAGGTGCAGCAGCACCGGCAACAGAATCTGGATCTGATGCAGCGGAGACAGATACAACAGGTGATGAGGGAAAAGTTCTTAACATTTATTGCTGGAATGAAGAGTTTAAGAGCCGTCTGACAGATCACTATCCTGGATATGAGGAAGTGGATGCTACATCAGGTAAGATTGGGGATGTTACCGTAAAATGGAATATCACACCAAACGATGACAACGCATATCAGAACAATCTGGATGCAACATTATTAAAACAGGAATCAGCAGCAGCCGATGACAAGATTGATTTATTCTTAGTAGAAGCAGACTACGCATTGAAATATGTTGATACAGATTACACAATGCCAGTCGCAGATCTTGGAATCACAGATGCAGATCTTGCAAATCAGTATCAGTATACAAAAGATATCGTTACAGATTCTAACGGCGTATTAAAAGGTGTTTCATGGCAGGGCTGCCCGGGTGTATTATTCTATAACCGTGATGCAGCAAAAGAGGTTCTTGGAACAGATGATCCTGACGAAGTTCAGAAATATGTTTCTGACTGGGATACATTCAATGATACAGCAGAGACAATGAAAGCTGCCGGATATAAGATGACATCTTCCGTCAATGATACTTACCGTGTATATTCTAACAACGTTACTTCTAAGTGGGTAGAAGATGGCAAGATCAATATTGATGATAACATTATGAAATGGGTATCTGACTCAAAAGAACTTTATGATGCAGGCGAGACAGAAACATATGAACTTTGGAGTGATGACTGGAAGAAAGGCTTCTATCCGGAAGGAAAAGTATTCTGCTACTTTGGACCAGCATGGTTCGTGAACTTCTCTATGGCAGCTGACACCGAAGGATCTATCGGTTACAACGGTGGATGGGGCGCTACACCAGGACCTCAGGGCTTCTATTGGGGCGGTACATGGATCTGTGGAGCAACAGGTACAGATAACGCAGGTCTCGTAAAAGATATCATCTTAAAGATGACAACAGATGAGACGATCATGAAAGATATCGTAGTAAAAGATGATGATTTCGTTAACAATAAACCAGCTATGGAAGCAATGGCAGCAGATACAAGCTACCAGAGTAAAGTATTAGGCGGACAGAACCCATTGGCTATGTACTGTGCAAGTGTAGAAAAACTTGATTTAAGTAACCTTTCTGCATACGATCAGGGATGTAACGAAGAGTTCCAGAACGCAATGAAGAACTACTTTGAAGGCAATGCTTCACTTGATGATGCACTTGACTTATTCTACAAAGCAGTTGTTGAGAAATATCCGGACTTAACATACTAAAATAATAAGCCGCGCCTGCCAGACCGGCGGGTGCGGCTATCTTTATATCTATCTCCGGACGGAGAGAAAGCAGTCAGCGGCGTAAAGCGCAGAGCTGACAGCAGATTTGCACAAAAAGATGTCCGTGAAGGGATGCTGTGAACTCTGTGAAAAATAAAAAGAAGGGGGCAAGAGGCGTTATGAAGAAGAAAAGCAGTAAAGCAGTCAGATATAACAAATGGGGTTACATTTTTCTGATTCCTTTTATTCTGGTGTATGTTGTATTCCAGCTTATACCACTGTTTAATACCATTTATAACAGCTTTTTTGAAAATTATTTATCAGGTCTGACACAGATCGGACCAAACTTTGTGGGACTGGAGAACTACAAAACGCTGTTTACACAGGGCGATATCTGGATTTACGCAAAGAATACCATGATTTTATGGATCATGTGTTTTGTGCCACAGATTATTTTGTCATTACTGTTAGGTGCATGGTTTTCTGATGTGCGTTTGAAATTAAAAGGAAGCAGATTTTTCAAGACCGTGATCTATCTGCCAAACCTGATCATGGCATCCGCATTTTCCATGTTGTTCTTTACATTGTTCTCAGATGGTGGACCGATCAACTCGATTTTAATGCAGATCGGAATCATTTCAGAGCCATATAAGTTTCTGGCAAACACAGGAAGTGCGAGAGGACTGATCGCCCTTATGAACTGTCTGATGTGGTTTGGTAATACGACTATTCTTTTAATGGCAGGCATGATGGGTATCGATACTTCCCTATTTGAAGCGGCAGAAGTGGATGGAGCAACTTCCACACAGGTATTCTACAAAATTACATTACCGCTGCTCCGGCCGATTTTAGTATATGTTGTGATCACATCGCTGATCGGTGGATTACAGTTATTCGATGTACCACAGATTTTGACCAATGGTACCGGTGATCCAATGAGATCGACCATGACATTGATCATGTTCTTAAATAAACATCTGTACAGCAAGAACTACGGAATGGCTGGTGCAGTATCCGTAATCCTGTTCATCATCACCGCAATTTTAAGTCTTATTGTCTTTAAGGTAACTGGAAACGATAAGAGAAAAGCATGAGTAGAATAGAAAGGTGAGGTGTTATTATGAACGAAAATAAAAATCTGAAAAAAGGACTTGGAATCCATGCAAGAAGATTTATCGCTTATATAGTCCTGATTCTTGTTACATTTGCCTGCCTGTTCTGGTTCTATGTGCTGTTCATTAACGCGACCAGATCGAACGGTGAACTGCAGGCCGGATTTACACCACTGCCAAGCACACATCTGCTGGAAAACTGGAACAATCTGGTACACGGAACACTTCCAGTATGGCAGGGTATGATAAACAGTCTGATCGTATCGGTACTGTCAGCAGCGTTATGTACTTATTTTTCAACCATGACAGCTTATGCGATCCATGCATATGATTTTAAACTGAAAAAATACATCTATGCATTTATCTTAGCAGTTATGATGATCCCTACACAGGTAACTGCACTTGGATTTGTAAAATTAGTCGGTACATTAAAAATGGAAGATACATTTATCCCTTTGATCGTCCCAACGATCGCTGCACCGGTCACATTCTTTTACATGAAACAGTACATGGAAAGTACATTGCCGGTATCTCTGATCGAGGCAGCCAGAATTGATGGTTCCGGTGAGTTCCATACATTTAACAATATTGTACTTCCATTAATGAAACCTGCCATTGCAGTACAGGCAATCTTTACATTTGTAAGCAGTTGGAATAATTATTTTGTACCGGCTTTGATCTTACACAATGACAAGAAAAAGACACTGCCAATCTTAATCGCACAGCTTCGTGCAGCTGACTGGCTGAAGTTTGATATGGGTCAGGTTTATGTGATGATCGCATTTTCTATCTTCCCAGTTATTATCATTTATCTGATCTTATCCAGACACATCGTACAGGGTGTTGCCCTCGGCAGTGTAAAAGGATAAATTAGAATATAGCTACAAATGAAAAAACCTTCCCTGAGAACCGCCGTGATTCCCCATATCACGGCGGTTCTCCTTTGATGTAGCAGAAAAAGATTACAATATTAAAAAACATCAGAAAAATTATCTGAAATAATCAAACATAGGCTCTTTTTTTCCAGTTGCTAATGTGCTATAATAGGCACAGATTTTGGAAAAAAAGAAATGGTTGAGAAGTGAATCTGCACAATCCTTTCAGAACGGAGGAAGACATGACAGAAGGCGGTTTTTTAGTTTTCATGGGAATTTTATTACTTTTGGTTGTCATCGTTGTTGTGATAGCGGTTGTTTCATCTGTGGCAGGTGCGGCAGCAGCAATCGTTGATGATGAAGACAGCGAAGATGAATAGAACAGGGTGAGAACAGAATAGTGGGGCGGTACTTTTGTGCCAGTCCCCTTTTTGCAGGTCTTATGGATACTGCGAAATGTCCCGAGATCGAATCATAAGAAAGGAGACAGAGATTATAATGCAGTTACTTACATTTTTGTTAAATGGAGTGAAGTTTGGTATTCCTGTCAATGATGTGGAATCCATTGAAACAAGAATGAATGTGGTGAATATTCCAAATTCACTGCCACAGGTTCATGGGATCATGAATCTGCACGGAGAAGTTATTGCAGTGTACAGTCTGGCAGAACAGTTTCATTATCCGGAACAGGAAATCAACAATATCATCGTTGCATCCATGAATGGTACAAAGATTGGGCTTGAGGTTGGAAACGTGGATGAGATTATTGATGTCCCGGATGAGAAGGTTATTTCCATGCCAGTCATTATGAAAGCAGTAGAAAATTGTTTTGATGAGGTTGCTTCCTATGCAAAAGAACTGATCGTTCTGATCGAGGTATCAAAGCTGATGCCGGAAGCAGAGCAGCAGGCAATACAGAAATTGGTAGAACAACAGTCATAAACAAAAAAGAGTAAAGCCTCTGTTATTATATATTGGAAAGATACAGTCTCGTGGGATGGAGTACCGATAGGTACTCCATTTTTGCGTAAATAGGAAATTTTGTTCCATTTCTAAAATAATTCTAAATTCTGTCCGATTTTCCTTGCATTTTGATGAGAGAGGAGTAAACTGATTTTTGCCGACCGACCGGTCGGTTTTGGCTTGCGGGAATGCAATAGCCAATCAGACATATAATTTTTCAGGAGGAACGAGAATGATCCCAAAGTATAGTGTAAAACGTCCGTACACAGTGTTAGTGGCTGTTGTACTGGTGATCGTTTTAGGAGTTGTTTCGCTGACGAGGATGACAACAGATCTGCTGCCGGCAATGAATCTGCCGTATGTGATCGTTGTCACAACAGATGTGGGGGCAAGTCCGGAGGAAGTGGAAAAGGATGTGACATCGCCAATCGAAGCGGCAATGGCAACGACTTCCAATATTAATAACGTAAGTTCCATGTCCTATGATAACTATTCTATGGTTATTTTGGAGTATGAGCAGAGCACGAACATGGATTCTGCTATGATTGAGATTCAGCAGCAGCTGGATCAGTTGACCGGACAGTTCCCGGATTCAGCGGGCTCACCGGTCATTATGCAGATCGATCCTGATATGATGCCGGTCATGATCGCATCTGCGGATGTGGATGGTATGGATCAGGCAGAGGTATCTGATTATGTGGACAATGAATTATTACCACTGCTTGAGAGTATCGAGGGTGTGGCATCTGTGACGGCAACAGGAGTGCTTGATACGGATCTTCAGGTCACTATGAACCAGGAGAAAATAGATGCTTTAAACGAACAGATTCTGAGCAAAATAGATGCCCAGTTTACAGATGCACAGGCAGAGTTAGACAAGGCATCTTCCCAGATCGACAGTGGGAAAAAGAAGCTTTCCGATAGTGAAAAAGAGATGGGAAGCCAGCTTGGAGCAGGTGAAAATGAGATCATTAATAATAAAATCCAACTGTTTAACACCGAAGCAGATCTGACCACACAATTATCAGATCTTCAGAAATCACAGTCGTCCATGGATGGTGCAATCAAGTCGTTACAGTCAGCTTATGATGGAGCAACGCAGTTACAGAGCGCGATTGACGGTTTACAGAAAGCAAAAGACGGTGTCAGCCAGGCGAAGAGTGGGGCAAAGCAGTTATATCAGGCGCACGATGGTGTAATGGCAATTTTAACAGCAAAAAATCCAATGACAGGTGCAGACATGACAGTGGAGGAAGCGCTTGCAGCAGCGGTTCAATATGGTCAGATGACACAGGAACAGGCGAATCAGTTGAAAACAGTGATTTCAACTTTACAGGCAGATCCTAAAATGTTAGAAGCATATAAAAATGCGGCCAGTGAATCCGATTTCGTCGCATACATGGAATCCACAGCCATTGCCCAGATCAATGCACTGGCAGGAACTTCCTATACAAGTGAGAGTGACATTGCCAGCCAGATCGTGACATTACAGTCCAAACTGGATGACATCAATGTGATGCTGACGAGTCAGGCATCTTCTTTTGCAGATGCAGGCGTGACGTTGACTTCTTACAAAGACATTCCTGCTGCAATCTCAAAATTAAGTGAGAGCAAGACGCAGATTGCGACGGGAATCGCGACAATCGAGTCCGCCCAGACACAGGTGGCAGACGGTAAAACGTCTTTAGATGACGCATTAGTGACTTTAAATGAATCCCAGATATCCGGTATCATGGAGATGAGCAAGGGATATGCGGAT
>ERZ791785.699-NODE-699-length-25056-cov-3.701612_pt1 | contig 25056 bp, 18 predicted proteins | sample MGYA00509947_ERZ791785 | MGnify/ENA primary metagenome ERZ791785 (study PRJEB30046, sample SAMN00791982) | human gut metagenome | study: EMG produced TPA metagenomics assembly of the A metagenome-wide association study of gut microbiota in type 2... | reverse complement strand
TTGATATCCGCAAGCTCATACGCTGTTGAAAGAATAATAGATGATAAAAAGAAAGCAATAATGACACTTAAAATATCAAAAGCAACTAAGCAAGTTTTTTCTTATTAAAATCTGACTTCTTTTTTTTGTCATAAAATTTCCTCCCTTAATTTTTGACATTTTTATTTTCACTTTCTAAGCAGAATAATAAAACATTAACTATAGTCATTATAATGTCCAAAATAAAAATAACAATAATTATTTTGTTCTTTTTACTAAACGACATTATTTGACACTCAACGACACTATCATTCATTTTTTTGTATTCAAATACTACCATATCAATATCCTTAATACAATTCATTTCTATTGATTTTTCAAACTAATTGATAGATAATATCAATTAGTATTGGAGGAGATTTCATGTCTTTTATTGATATACATGGTCATTATGCTTGGAATATTGATGATGGTATGCCATCTTATGAAGATGCAAGAAAAGCTTTAGAGCTTGCTAGAGAAAATAGAATAAGTGCAATCGTTGCTACACCACATGTAACTCCTGGTGTTCATACTAAAGATGATATTCATGATTTTATTCAAAGAATTGATGATTTAAGAATGCTAGCAACTGAATATAATATTGATATATTAGATGGCTGTGAATTATTTCTTAATCATGATTATCAAAAAGCTCTAGATCAAAATCTTTTTATTCCTATCGAAAACACACAATATGTATTAGTAGAATTTGATGTACGAAAAGAAATAGGAAATGAACAAGAAATAGAAGAAAGATTATATGATGTACAATTTAAAGGTTATACTCCTATTATTGCTCATGTTGAAAGATATTTTAAAAATGGACTAGATATTGAAAGAGTAAATGGTTTTATTGAAAGTGGTTGTATTATTCAAGTAAATGCTACAAGCTTTTTAGGATATCATGGTAAACAAGCTAAAAAAATAGCTTTTCAACTATTAGATGAAGGCTTGATCCATGTAATTGCTACGCATCGAGCTACTGGTTCTCGAAAACCTTGTTTAAATAAAATATTTTATTTACTTGAAAAAAAATATAATTATCATGCTATTCATACTTTAATGTCAGAAAATCCTTTACATATTTTAAAAAATGAATGGTTAGAACCTGTCTATGCAAGAGAATCATTTTTTAAAAAATTAGCTAAAAAACTTAAATCTAAATAATTCAAAAGGAGTCAACAAAGACTCCTTTTATTTATTCCTATAAAAACTTAAAAAGTAAGCGTCAATTTATAAGCATAGAATAAAAGAAGTTTAACAACTTTTATTGTTTAAACTTCTTTTGTAATTTATTAAAATACTTTTTTCTTTTTTAAGATAATAATTGCTAGTAATGATACCAAACATCCGATTGTAAGTAATTCAACTGGTGTTTGATCACCTGTTTTTGTACTCTTTTGAGTTGTATTTTTGGCAACAGTCGTCGTAACATTATTTGTTTTATTGTTTGCATCATCTTTTTTATCAGTCGTTGGTTTTTGATTTGTATTGTCGTCTTTAGAATTATCTACTGTAAATGTTGTTTCAACATTTCCTAATGTAGAAGTAATTTTAATAGTATATTCTCCATTATCTAATGTTTTTAAATATTCTTCACTTAAAATAATGTTTACTTTGTTAGAAACATTTTCAATTGTATAGTATTTTGTATCTAATTCTTTACCATTAACAAATACTTTTAAAACATTTTCTTTAGAAACATTCATTGTAATTTTCAATGGTTTTGAATCTTTAACATCATATTTACTATTTTCACCAGCAATAATTTGTGCTCTTTCTTGAACATTAATTAAAGCTGTTCCAACTTTACCATCAATTTTTGAATATTTAACACTTACTTCTTTTGTATCTTTTGTGATTTTTTCTTTTGGATTTTCAAATACCCAACCTTCAGGTAATTTAATTGTATCTAATGTATCACCAACGAAACCATTTAATTCTAATCCAGATTTTTCTAAATCTTTTTCGAAAACTCTTTCTTCAACTGTAAGTAAAACTTCTCTTCTTGTTCTTGCCTTTGTTGTATTTCCTTTTTCATATACTGTGTAATATAAATTATATGTTCCTGGTTTTAATGATTTTAAGGCTTCTTGATCATCTTTACCTGTACATAATAGTGATACATGTGTATTTCCACCAACATTTGTGAACATTGGTTCATCATTAATAGAGTAATCAACAACAGTTCCTTCATCAACAGTAATACCTGCTAATAAATCTGGCATGTCTCCTTCTGTCATCGTAACATCTTTTTCACCACTAATTTTATAAGCATTTGCATAGAAAGTATCCGCATCTTTTTGTTGTTGTTCATTTCTAGCATAGCGAACATAATCTACTTCAAATTTTGTTCCTGCTAAGTTTTCACCTGCAGCACCAGGCCAAGCTCCACCTAAAGCCAAATTAAATTCAATATATTGCGGTCTATCGATACATTCTAAAGCTCTTTGATCATCACTATAATCAACTGTTCTTACAATTTGATCATCTACATACCATTCAATTTTTCCTTTTGACCAATTGATTCCAAAAACATGATAATCATCATTAAAGATACCACTTGGTAATGTATAACAAGTACCATGTCCAGCATACTTTCCATCATCTTCACCATTAGTACCATAATGAAGTGTTTGATAAACTTGTTTATTACCATTAACCCCACCAGCAGTTCCATTACCAATTAATTCCATGATATCTATTTCACCACTATCGGGCCATCCAATACCTTGAGCAATGTTACCATCTAAATGAAAATCAGAACCTAAGGTCCAAAACGCTGGAAATACTGCTTGACCTTTAGGTAATTTAGCTTTCATTTCAATTCTTCCATATAAGAATTCTTGTTTACCATGAGTTCTTACACTTCCTGAATCATAAATAACTTTTCTTGTTGTATCTCCTTGTGTTACTTCATATTGATCTTCTGTTTTTCTATTTGTTGCTTTAATAACTAAATTTCCATCTTCAAGATAAACATTATCTTTACTATTTGTATAATGTTGTTGTTCTAAACCACGAATATGTCCTAATTCATAACCCCAATTCTTTTTATCTAATTCACTTTCATTAAATTCATCAGCCCATACAAGATTATAATTTTCATCTTCATTTGTCACTTCTGTTAAAGAAACATTATCAACAAATACTTTTCCTTTATATGTAGCATCACTTGTTGATTCAGTCCATTTCATAAAACAAACTGTTAAATCAGTAGAATTTTTACCATTAAAAATACTTTCTTGGTCTCCTGTATCGATATCTAATTCAATATCTTGATATTGTCCTTTATTTTCTTCTGTACATTTTACTGTAATTTCATTGTTATTTACAAGATATTGTGCATTCTTTTTTAAGTTGACAAACATTGTTTGTCCTACTTCTGTTAATTGCACTTTTGCTTTTAGTTTATATTTTGTATTTTTCTTTAAATTAACTGTTTGATAAATATTAGCATTTCCATTATTTTCTGGTAAAAAACCACACCAGCTTCCTTCATATGAACATCCTGGCCATTTTGTAAATCTTGCATTTGTGACTTGCCATGATGTACGACTGTTTATTTCATAGCCAGATGAAGGATTTGTTCCATTTTCAAAAGAACCATTTTTAATAAGTTCTCGATCTAATTCAATTAAATCTTGTTTACCATTAGGTAAAACAGTAAGTATAACTGCTCTTCTTGTTGATGGTTTTGTAGAATCAGTACTACTTCTAGCTGTATAGTATAAGTTATATTTACCCGGTTTTAATTTCTTTAAACTTTGTTTATCATTTTTACCTGAACAAACTAAATCAACAGAAGTAAGTCCACCTTTTGATTTAAATGAATATTCATTATCAATTGAATAATCTAAAATACTATCCTGATCAGAAGTCACACCTTCTAATAAATTAGGTGTTTCACCTTCTGTCATTGTCACATCATGTTCACCATTGATTTTGATTGCATTTTCATAGTATTCCTTAGAATCTGCTTTTTGTTGAGCATTTTGACCATAATAAACATAATCAATTTCATATTTTTGCCCTGCAAGATTATCTCCAGCATCTCCAGCCCAGTTTCCACCAGTTGCTAGATTCATTTGAATATATTGTGGTCTGTTAAAACATCTTTTATATTCTTCATTATTGCTATAATCAATAGATCCTACAATTTTATTATCAACATAAAATTCCATTTTATTTTTAGACCAATTAAGACCAAAAATATGATAATCATCATTAAAGATTCCTTCTGGTAATGTATATGTTGAAATAGATGTTGAATGATCTACATCTGCAGCTGAACCAGCATGTAAAGTTTGATAAACTTTCTTATTGCTTTTTCCATTTAAGTCTTCATTTTCTGCACCAATCATTTCCATGATATCGATTTCACCGCAAACTGGCCACGAAGCACCTTGTTCACTGCTAATTCTACCATCTAACGTAAAATCTGAACCTAATGTCCAAAAAGCAGGGAAAGCACCTTTTCCTTTAGGAAGTTTTGCTTTCATTTCAATTCTTCCATATAAAAATTCTCTTTTCCCATGAGTTCTAATACTTCCTGAATTATAAATAACTTGTCTATTGCCTCTAGGATTTTTATATTGATCTTCTTTATCTCTATTAGTTACTTGTAAAACTAATTGTCCATCTTTTACATAAACATTTTCTGGATCATTTACATAATGTTCTTGTTCAACACCTCTTATTGAACCTAATTCATAATCCCAATTTGAAGTATCTAATTGACCTTTATTAAAATCATCAGCCCAAACCATTTCATATTGATCATCTTCTGAAGCATTGCTTACTTCTTTAACGGATACATCATCGATCCACACTTCTTCTTGAATAATATCTTGGTTACCATTTTCTTCTGTCCATTTAATAAAAGCAATAGATCCAGAAGTATTATCACCTGAATTAAAAGTAAATTCTATATCTTGATATTGACCTGCTTTATCTTCTGATGAAGAAATCGTCGTTTCAATCGTTTTTCCATTATTATCTTTTAATCCTGCACTTAATTGACCATTTTTTACTGCTAAAAATACTTGACCTTTCGCATTAGAAATTTTTACTTTTCCTTTAACAACATAATCTGTATTTTTCTTAAAACTTACTACTTGATAAACTGCTGCATTATTAGAATTTGATGATAACTTTCCATAATAATTTCCATTATCATTTCCAAATGTACCTGTTCCTGTTTTTTTCCATGAACCACCATTATTATCAAACCCACCATTTGTAATTAAATCACTTTTACGTTCTAATTCGATTAAATCATGTTCATGTGCAACACCTGTTTCTTGACTTGGTGTTTCAGCAAAGATCGTTGCTGAATACGAACTAAGCATTGACATTGATGTCAATACGGATAAAACAACTTTACTTATTTTTTTGTTTTTCATAAAATTTTCCCTTTCTCTTGTTGTTACCGCTTCTATTAGAGTATTATCGCATAATTTTAGTAAAAGTCAATCTATTATTTATTATTTATAACTATTTTTTACTAAAATAAATTCTAATGGGCTATTTTATAAAATTTTATATCAAATAAGTTCGATTGTTCTTTAGTAAATACATTATATTTTTATTATCTTTTAGTAAAAAAAGAACTCCCGTTTGGAAGTTCCTCTATATTATAATTCTTCACCATTAGAAGCAATAACTTTCTTATACCAATCATAAGAATCTTTTTTGCTTCTTTCTAATGTTCCATTACCTTCATTATCTCTATCTACATAGATAAATCCGTAACGTTTTTTCATTTCACCTGTTGTAAATGAAACACAGTCAATACATCCCCAAGGAGTGTATCCCATTAAATCAACACCATCTTCTTCAACAGCTTTTTTCATTTCTTCGATATGAGCTCTTAAGTAATCAATACGATATGGATCATGGCATGAACCATCTTCTTCTTTAACATCAATTGCTCCAAAACCATTTTCTACAATAAATAATGGTTTTTCATATCTTTCATAGAACATATTTAATGCATATCTTAATCCTTCTGGATCAATAGCCCATCCCCAATCTGATTCTTTAATATATGGGTTTTTAACTGAATGTTCACTTGAACCATCTGTTGATTTTGAAACATCTTTTGTGACTGTTGAATCTACAACATTTGTCATATAATAACTAAATCCAATATAATCAACAGTACCTTCAGCTAATGCTTTTTTATCTTCTTCTGTAATATCAATATTGAATCCTTTTCTTTCAAACATTTTTAAAGCATAAGCAGGATAATGTCCACGGCATTGTACATCACAGAAGAAGAAACGATCATGCATTTGTTGTTGTGCTAATACTTGATCAGCTGGACGACAACTAAATGGATAAATTGGAACCATAGAAATCATATTTCCAATTTTGAAATCAGGATTGATTTCTTTACCAATTTTTACCGCTTTAGCTGAAGCTACTAATGTATGATGTCCACAGATATACATTGCTTCTTCTGGATTATCATAGTTTCCAAAATGAGCTCCACTGTTTGTCCAACCATAAATGTCGTTAATAAAGTTCATTTGGTTATTGATTTCATTGAAAGTCATCCAATATTTAACTTTGTTTTTATATCTTTTGAAACATACTTTTGCAAATTTAACAAAGAAATCAATTGTTTTACGGTTCATAAATCCACCGTATTCTTTAGCTAAATGATAAGGCATTTCAAAGTGTGATAATGTAATAACAGGTTCAATACCATATTTTAATAATTCATCAAAAACATCATCATAGAATTGTAATCCTTCTTCATTAGGTTCTTCTTCATCCCCTAATGGGAAAATTCTTGTCCATGCAATTGATGTTCTAAAACATTTAAATCCCATATCCGCAAACATAGCGATATCTTCTTTATAATGTCCATAAAAATCAATTCCTACATGATTAGGATAATATTTACCTTCTACCACACCATCAGTGATTTCTCTAGGTACTCCATGTGCTCCTGCTGTCATAACATCCGCTACAGAATATCCTTTAGAAGTATTTAATACTCCTCCTTCAAATTGGTGAGCAGCTAACGCTCCACCCCATAAAAAGTCTTTTTGTAAAGCCATATACTACCTCCGTCTTCTTTTTTATCATTATACCATAAGGTTATAAATCTATAAAATATTCTCTTATCATTTAAACCAACATTTACAAAAATCAGCTTATAAAAGTAATCATTGTAAATAATATTTACAAAAAAAGCCAGAGAATATTCTCTAACTTTTAGCCCTCGAGAATATCCCAAGGTTTTCTATCAATGATTATGAGTATATTTTGATATCCTATAAATTAGAATACCCCATTAAATCTTCATCAACTGCACGTGCCACTTCACGTCCTTCTCTAATTGCCCAAACAACTAAAGATTGACCTCTACGCATATCACCAGCAACATACAATTGTTTTTGATTTGTTTGGTAATTTTCATCTGCCACATTTCCTCTTGGTGTAAGTTTTACATCAAAAGCTTTAGCAACATAATCTTCGCAGCCTACAAATCCTGCAGCAATTAAAACAATATCTGCATCTAATGTTTTTTCGCTTCCTTTAACAGGAACCATTTGCATGCGACCTTCTACTTGTTTTGATTCAAGTGAGACAATAACGACTTGTTTTACATTTCCTTTATCATCTTTAATAAACTCTTTAACAGTTGTTTGATAAAGACGAGGATCATGTCCAAAGACAGCAATAGATTCATTTTGTCCATAATCTGTCTTTTTCACACGTGGCCATTCAGGCCATGGATTTGAATCCAAACGTTCATGAGGTGGTTCTGGCATCATTTCTAATTGAATAACTGATTTACATCCTAAACGAATAGCTGAACCAACACAATCATTACCAGTATCTCCACCACCAATAACAAGTACATTTTTACCTTTTGTTTCAACAAAAGTTTGATCTTCTAATTGACTATTAAGTAATGATTTAGTAATTTCAGTTAAATAATCAACAGCAAAGTAAATACCTTTGGCATCTCTCCCTGGTGCTTTAATATCTCTAGCTTTTTTACTACCACAAGCAAGAATAACACGATCAAATTCTTTATATAATTGTTGAACTTGTTTTTTATTTTCAATACCGGCATTTGTTTTAAAAACAACACCTTCTTCTTCCATTAATTCAATACGACGATCAATAATATGTTTTTCAAGTTTCATGTTAGGAATACCATACATTAATAGCCCTCCTAAACGATCTTCTCTTTCAAAGACTGTTACTTGATAACCTCTTTTATTTAATTGATCGGCTGCTGCAAGTCCTGAAGGGCCTGACCCAATAATTGCTATTTTTTTATCAATACGATGTTTAGGTGGATGGGGTTGCATCCAATTGGAAGCATAAGCTGTTTCAATAATTGCATTTTCATTTTCTCTTACGGTAACGGGATTTCCATTTAATCCACAAGTACATGCTGCTTCACATAAAGCAGGACATACTCTTGATGTGAATTCTGGAAAATTATTTGTTTTTAATAATCTTTTTAATGCTGCTTTATAGTTTTTATGGAAAATAAGATCATTCCATTCAGGTATCAAGTTGTTAAGTGGACAACCTGATACCATTCCTTGAATCATTTTCCCATTTTGACAGAAAGGAACACCACAATCCATGCATCGTGCTCCTTGGCATGATTGTTCATCTCTAGATAATGGTTTATGAAATTCATTAAAGTTTTTAATACGTTTTAATGGTTCTATTTCTGTTGATACTTGTCTTTCTATTTCTAAAAATCCTGTTGGTTTTCCCATAATCTACATTCCTTTCTTAAAAGCATTAAATGCTTCTACTTTTGCTTGTTCATTTGTAAGTCCTTGTTGTTCAAATGAACTAATAAGTGACATCATACGTTTATAATCATGAGGAACAACTTTTTTGAAGTGTGCAACTTCATTTCCAAAGTCATCTAAAATCTTTTTCGCAACATTTGAATTTGTATATTGATAATGTTTTTGAATCATTTCTTTTAATTGATCTTCATCATAACGTGATTTCACATTTTTATATTCTACGAGTTCTTTATTGACATGTTCATAGAATGTATTATCTGGATCATAGACATAAGCAATACCTCCAGACATACCAGCAGCAAAGTTACGCCCTGTTTTTCCTAAAACAACAACCATACCACCTGTCATATATTCAAGACCATGATCTCCAATACCTTCAACAACGGCATGTGCTCCTGAGTTACGTACGGCAAATCTTTCACCAGCAATACCATTAATATAAACTTCACCTGAAGTTGCTCCATATAAAGCAACGTTACCAATGATAATATTATCTTCTGGTTTAATTGTTGAATCTTTTGGTGGTACCACAATTAATTTACCACCTGATAAGCCTTTTCCAAAGTAATCATTACTATCTCCATAAAGATGTAATGTTAAACCTTGAGGAATGAAAGCACCAAATGATTGACCACCTGCTCCATAGCAGTTAACTTTGAAAGTATCTTCTTCTAATGATGTTCCATATTTCTTCGTAATTTCTGATCCAAAGAGTGTTCCAAATGAACGATCGATATTTGTAACACGGACATCAATTTCTTTACCTTGATGTTTATCTAAAGCTTCTTTAAATTGTTTATAAAGAACTGTTGTATCTTTGACTTCATTTAATTTGAAATCATACTCATTATTCTTTTCATGGCGACTATGTTTACTAGATGTAAATGGATTATTTAAGATTTTTGATAAATCAATATTTTCAACATCATCCTTAGGTTCTAATAAATCACTACGACCAACCATTTCATCAACTGTTTTGAATCCAAGCTGAGCCATATATTCTCTTAATTCTTGAGCAATGAAACGCATAAAGTTTTCAACATATTCAGGTTTACCTTTAAAACGTTTTCTTAAAATAGGATTTTGTGTAGCTACTCCAACCGGACATGTATCTAAATTACAAACTCTCATCATGACACATCCCATTGTTACAAGTGGTGCTGTCGCAAAACCAAATTCTTCAGCACCTAATAATGTTGCAATGGCGAGATCTCTACCTGTCATGAGTTTACCATCTGTTTCAATAACAACACGGCTTCTTAAATCATTCATGATCAATGTTTGATGAGCTTCTGCTAAACCTAATTCCCATGGAAGACCTGCATTATAAACTGAGTTTTTAGGAGCAGCCCCTGTTCCTCCATCATATCCTGAAATAAGAATAACACCTGCACCTGCTTTAGCAACACCGGCAGCAACAGTACCAACACCTGCTTCTGAAACTAATTTAACAGAAATACGTGCATCTTTATTCGCATTTTTTAAATCATAGATTAATTGCGCTAAATCTTCAATCGAGTAGATATCATGATGTGGTGGTGGTGAAATTAAACTTACACCTGGTGTAGAGTGTCTTGTTTTGGCAACCCATGGATAAACTTTACCACCTGGTAAGTGTCCACCTTCACCTGGTTTTGCTCCTTGTGCCATTTTAATTTGAATTTCATTGGCACTACATAAGTATTCACTTGTTACTCCAAAACGTCCTGAGGCAACTTGTTTAATAGCTGAACATTTACTATCACCATTAGGAAGTGTTTCAAATCTTTCTGGATCTTCTCCACCTTCACCACTGTTTGACTTACCATGTAATCTATTCATTGCAATCGCCATTGTTTCATGTGCTTCTTTTGAAATTGATCCATAAGACATCGCACCTGTTTTAAATCTTCTAACAATTGATTCCACAGGTTCAACTTCTTCAATTGGAATTGATTTTGTTTTTTTAAATTGCATTAAACCTCTTAAGTTTAAATGTGCTCCTTCTTCATCAATCATTTTTGAATATTCTTTAAATAATTGATAATCACCTAAACGTGTTGCTTGTTGTAATTTATGAATCGTTGCTGGATTATATAAATGTTCTTCTTTTCCTGATCTTTCTTTATGATCGCCGGCACTGTTTAATGAGATGTCTACATCTAATCCAAGTGGATCATATACTTGATCATGTCTATATTCGACATCTTTTTCAATATCTTTAATTGTTTTTCCTTCAATACGACTTACTGTTTTAGAAAAATATTTATTCACTAAATCACTTGATAAACCGATTGCTTCAAAGTTTTGCGATCCACGATAAGATTGAATTGTACTAATTCCCATTTTAGAAGCAATTTTAACAATACCATGTAAAATACCACTATTATAATCATCAACGGCTGCATAATAATCTTTATCTAATAAACCTTGATCAATTAAATCAAAGATTGTATCTTGTGCTAAATAACCATTGATAGCTGAAACACCATATCCAAGCAATGTCGCATAATGATGTACTTCTCTTGGTTCAGCTGATTCAAGAATTAAAGCTAAACTGTTACGTTTTTTAGTTCTTACTAAATAAGAGTTAACAGCTCCAACAGCTAATAACGAAGGAATTGGTAAATGGTTATCATCTACTGCCCTATCTGATAAAATAACAATATTACATCCTTCATGATAACGTTTATCTACTTCTACAAAAACACGATCAATTGCTTTTTCTAATGAAGTATTTTTAATATATGTAATATTAACTTCACCTACTTTAAAGCCTTCTTTTTTCAAGTTTTTGATTTTTAAAATATCTGTATTACTTAAAATAGGGTGATTGATTTTTAATAAATGACAGTTTTCTGGTTTATCTTCCAACATATTTCCATCTCGACCAATACAAATACTTGTTGAAGTAATGATTTCTTCACGAATAGCATCGATTGGTGGATTGGTTACTTGTGCAAACAATTGTTTAAAGTAATTAAATAATGGTGGATGTTTTGTTGATAAAGCTGCAATTGGTGTATCATTTCCCATTGCTACAATATTTTCATTACCAGTTAAAGCTAAATTTTTAATATAGTTTGTATCTTCATAACTATAACCATGAATTTTTTGTAATTTAGTTAATTCTTCTCCTTCGTATCTTTCTACTCTAATACTAGGAATTCTCATATCTTTTAAATTAATTAAATTGCTTTCCAACCATTCTCCATAAGGTTGTTTTGTTGCATACGTTTCCTTTAAAACATCATCTTCAATAAGTTCACCTTTAACAGTATCAACTAATAACATTTTTCCAGGTCTTAGTCTTTCTTTTAAAATAATATCTTTAGCTGGAATATCTAATGATCCTACTTCTGAAGATAATACTAAATAATGATCTTTTGTAATGTAATAACGTGATGGTCTTAAACCATTTCTATCTAAGATAGCCCCCATGATGTCTCCATCACTAAATAAGATAGATGCTGGTCCATCCCAAGGTTCCATAAGTGTAGCATTATATTCATAGAAATCTTTTTTTGCTTGTGACATGCTTTTATCATTTTCATAAGGTTCTGGAATACACATCATGACAGCTCTTGGAAGTTCCATACCCGACATTACTAAAAATTCCAATGTATTATCTAACATAGCTGAATCGGAACCATTGACATCAACAACTGGATATACTTTTGAAGTATCCACAACATCTGTTTGCATGTTTTCTTCTCGACAGAGCATGTTATTCGCATTTCCTTTAATTGTATTGATTTCACCATTGTGAACAATAAATCTATTAGGATGGGCTCTTTTCCATGATGGCATTGTATTTGTTGAGAAACGTGAATGAACTAAAGCAATGGCACTTTTATAACTTTTATCTTGTAAATCTTTAAAGAATAATCGAAGTTGTTGTACTAAGAACATTCCTTTATAAACAATTGTACGACTTGAAAGTGAACATACATAAGTATCTTCAAATTGACTTTGTTCAAAAATTCTTCTCACTTGATATAATTTTCTATCAAAATCTAAACCACAATTTACGCCATGAGGTTTTTTAATAAATACTTGGACAATATATGGCATGGCATCTAATGCTTTTTTCCCTAAAACACTAGGTACAGTTGGTACAGCACGCCAACCTAAAAATTCTAATCCTTCTTTTTTAACAACTGTTTCAAACATTTTTTTGACACGTAAACGTACTTTTTCATCTTGAGGCATAAAGAACATTCCAACTCCATAATGTCCTTTTTGAGGTAATGTAAAATCTTTAATAATCTTTTGAAAATATTCATCTGGTATTTGTGTTAATATTCCTACACCATCTCCAGTTTCCCCTGCTGCATCCTTTCCAGCACGATGTTCTAATTGTTCAACGATTTTTAAAGCATCATCTACTGTTTTATAAGTTTTTAATCCTTTGATATTAACAACGGCCCCTATTCCGCAGTTATCATGTTCAAATGACTGATCATATAAACCTACATTTTCTTTGTTCATAAAGGTTCCTCCTTTTTTTGTACAGTTAGAATAGCACATTTAGTAATATGTGTAAAGATTAGTACTTTTTTTATGATTTTCCTAAAAAATAGTTATATTGTATACATTTTTTAATGTTTTATCAATGATTTGATAATCTTTTTTTAGCAAATTAATAAATTTATTTCAAAAGTGAGAAAATTTTTTTTTATTTTTTTTTAATTTATTGGCATTAAATGATAAAAAGAGTAGAATAAATGTAGTATTAATATATGGAAAGAGGAGAAAAATATGGAAGATATGTTTATTGTCGAAACTTCTGCTAGACATATTCACTTAAGTGATAAAGATTTAGCAACTTTATTTGGTGAAGGTCATCAATTAACAAATAAAAAAGATTTATCTCAACCTGGTCAATTCGCTTGTGTTGAAAGAGTAAAAGTAATTGGACCTAAAGGAGAATTAAATATGTCTGTTTTAGGACCTACAAGAAAAGAAACTCAAGTAGAAATTTCTTTAACTGACGCTAGAAGCATTGGTGTTCAAGCATTAATTAGAGAATCAGGAGATATCGAAGGAACTGCTGGATGTAAATTAGTTGGTCCTGCAGGAGAAGTTGAAATTCCTTGTGGCGTGATTGCTGCAAAAAGACATATTCACTTAACACCTGAAGATGCTGAAAAATTTGGAGTAAAAGATAAAGAAATCGTTAAAGTTGAAATTAATACAGATGGACGTTCTTTGATCTTTGGTGATGTTGTTTGTCGTGTAAGCGCTTCATATGCAACAGCTATGCATATTGATACTGATGAAAGTAATGCAGCAGCTTGTGGTAGAGAAGTTTACGGTAAAATCGTTAAATAAGAAAAAGAATGGTTTTAGATATAATTTCTAAAATCATTCTTTTTTATACCTATAATATCTTACTTCGACAAATTATGATATAATCTTCGTGGGTGATGACATGAAAATATTAGATACTCTTGGAAAGTCAAAAAAGGCTATTGGTGGTGTTATAGCAATTATAGTTTTAGTTATTGCAATCTTTTTTGCAGGTGTTCATTATGCAAGTGGTAGTAACAATGATAAAATTACTTCAACAACCATTAAAAATCAATTAACTGAAATTAATGAGCTTGCACTTTATTCATATGATTATAGTAAAGTAGGAAAATTTTCTAATAAATTATCTTTTAATGGTTGGAAAATTCCTTTAACACAAAAAACTTTTATTATTACATATGATGGATCTATTAAAGCAGGGATTGATTTAAAACAGGCTAAAATAAGTATCGATAATGAGCAATTAAATATTACTTTACCTGCTGCAAAAATTTTAAGTCATGAAATTGATGAAAACTCTATTGAAGTATATGATGAATCATCAAATATTTTCAATCAGATAAGTATTAACGATTATAAATCTTTTGCGACTAAAGAAAAGAAAAAAAATGAAAAAGAAGCTATTTCTAATGGTATTTTAGAAAAGTCTAAAACAAAAGCTGAACAAACCTTAACCACATATCTACAGGCTATTCCAGAAATTAAAGATCATTATAAATTAAATATTACAATTGAAGATGCAAAAACCGATGAGTAACAAACTCATCGGTTTTCTATTATTATTATTTATTAACAGCTTTTTTTAATGCAGAACTTGCTTTAAATGCAGGTGCTTTACTTGCAGCAATTGTCATTGTTTCACCAGTTCTTGGGTTTCTACCTGTTCTTTCACTACGAGTACGAACTTCAAAATTACCAAAACCTTTTAAAGAAACTTTATCTCCTTTAGCTAAAGCATCAGTAACAACTTCAACTAAAGCAGTTACTACTTTATCTACATCAGTTTTTGTTAATTCAGTGCTTGAAGCAATAGCTTCTACTAATTCAGTTTTATTCATTTTTATTATCTCCATTTCTCGAAATTTAGGATAATAAATCCTAGTCATATTCTACTACGTTATCTATTTATTTACAATAAAATAGTATGTATCAATTATAATTCTTCTATAAATTGTTCACATATTTCTTTGGACGTTGCCCATGATGTAACTAGACGTATACATGTATGTTGGTCATCTATTTTAAACATATACGTTGTTATATAGTTTTTATTTATTTTTTCCAACGTTTGTTGATCAACGATTGGAAATATTTGATTAGAAGGACTTTCAATATACATCTTATAGCCTTTATCTTTGAATCCTTTTCTTAATATATCAGCACATTCATTTTCATGTTTTCCTATTTCTAGATATAAGTCATTTTCAAATAAAGCATTAAATTGAACTCCTAATAATCTTCCTTTAGCAAGCATGGCACCTTTTTGTTTAATATGATATCTAAAATCGGTTTTTAATTCATCATTAATAATAACTAAACATTCACCAAATAAGGCTCCCATTTTTGTACCACCAATATAGAAAACATCACTATAAAGCGCCATCTCTTGTAAAGTTGGTGCATCTTTCAAGACAAGTGCACTTCCAAGTCTTGCTCCATCTATAAATAAATATAAATTATTTTTTTGACAGCATTCATAAATGGCTTTTAATTCTTCTAAAGTATAGTACGTACCATATTCTGTTGTTTGTGAAATATATACCATTTTAGGTTGCACCATATGTTCATCAGGATGTTCACGCATGATTTCATCAATCATTTCTGGAATCATCTTTCCATCTTGATGTGGCTTTGTTAAAATCTTATGCCCGGTAAATTCAACAGCACCTGTTTCATGAACATTGATATGTCCACTATCAACAGCAATAACAGCTTGATAATCTTTTAATGCTGAAGAAATCATAATCATATTTGTCTGTGTACCACCTACTAAAAAATGAATATCTACATTTTCATTTTCTAATATTGCTTTTATTTTATCTTTAGCTTTTTGACAATATTGATCTTCCCCATATCCTACTGTTTGAATAAAATTTGTCTTATTTAAAGCTTCCATCACTTGTGGATGAGCTCCTTCTAAATAATCACTTGCAAAGTTATACACCTTAACCTCCTAAAGAAAATAGGAAACATTGTTTCCTATAATTCTTCTCCATTTGTTTCAATTACTTTTTTATACCAATAATATGAATCTTTTTTGTATCTATTTAAAGTACCTGAATTTTCATCTTCTTCACGATCAATATAAACAAAACCATAACGTTTTTGATATCCGTTTAGCCAGCTTAATAAATCAGTATAAGACCATGTACAATAAGCAAGAACACGACAACCATCATCACATGCTTTTTTAAGTTCTTCGATATGACGTTTTAAATAATCAATACGATATGGATCATGAATTTGTCCGTTTTCTAATTTATCAAATGCACCTAAACCATTTTCGGAAATAACGATTGGTAAATCATAACGCGAAGTAATTTCACGACAACACATTCTAATTCCCATTGGATCAATTGTCCAATCCCAATCTGTTGTTGGTAAAAACTCATTTTGTGGTTTTTTATAAAGACCAGGTACACCTTGAACTTTAGCGGTACCTTTTTTACCAGTGTTATTCATTGTATGATCACTACCAACACCATTAATATCATTATATTCAACAACACATGTTTGATAATAGTTCACACCCATGAAATCAATAAGTGAAGCTGCTTTTTTCATTAATGCTTCATCACCTTCTTCGAAGATAGGAGCACATCCTAATGATTTTAAATATTGAATAGCAGCACGTGGATAACGTCCATAAGCATAAGCATCCATCCAATAATAATTTTGTAAATCATCATAGTCCGCTTTAGCCATTGCATTTTCAGGTTTACGATCATAAGCATAACTTGGACTATAAGCAAATGAAGCCCCTACTTTTGCTTCTGGATGAAGTTCTTTTAAAGCTATAACACTTTTAGCATGTGCAATATTGGCATGATGATTGACTTGATAGAATGTTTTCATATCATCTACTTTTCCTGGTGGATGCATTCCTTCTAACCATCCATGTCCTGTAAAGATATTTTGTTCATTCATTGTAATCCAATATTTTACACGATCTCCATATCTTTTAAATAATGTTGTGGCATAATTTACATAATCATCAACAATTTTTCTGCTTTCCCAACCATGATATTGGTCTTCTAAAGCTTGTGGCATATCCCAGTGATAAACTGTAACCATAGGTTCAATTCCATATTTTAATAATTCATTGATAAGATTATCATAAAATTCTAAACCTTTTTCATTGACTTCACCATTTCCATTTGGATAAATACGTGTCCAAGCAATTGAAAAACGATATGTTTTCAATCCCATTTCTGCCATCAACTTGACATCTTCTTTGTAACGATGATAATGATCAACGGCCTTATCACCTGTTGTTGCTTTAAAAGTCTTTCCTGGAATTCTTACAAATTTGTCCCAGTTGGAAACACCTTTACCATCTGCATCCCAGCCACCTTCTACTTGATAAGCAGCAGATGCACTTCCCCAAAGAAAATCTTTAGGAAATCCTTTTGTTTCTTTAAAATACATTCTTTTTCTCCTTATTTCATATATTTTTTGATAAACTGACTTAATGTTTGTTTAAAGTCATCGTTTTCAACAAGTTCATATAAGTATTTTTCATCTTTTAAGACAAACAATACTTTTTCTCCTCTATTTTTATTATATAGCGGATAAACCATCTTTAATGGTACAAAATCGTCATCTTTTGCATGAAAATACAATGTAGGTATATCATTGTGTCTAACATATTTTGTTGTATTTTCTTTTAAATCAATATGCACAGCTTTTTTTATATGACGTGCAATAATTGAAATTGCTGGATATTTTGAAATCTTATAATCTGCTTCTAAACGATATCCAATAATATCATATGGTGACGTATAAGCCCCATCTGAAATAATAGCTTCAACATTTTTTAAAACATGTCTACCTGAAGCATTTAAAATTGTATTTGCTCCTTGTTCTTTACCATACATTAATATTTTATGATCTTTCCCATAAGTTTCTAATAGGTACTTATTCCAACATACTAAATCATTGACATCCTTGATTCCAAATCCTCTAATATAACCATCACTTTGTCCATGTGCACAAGCATCTATTAATAAGATTTGTGCTTCTGGCAAATGGTCTTCAAAATATGGAACATATAATTGCATATCTTTTGCCTGTAAACCAAATGGATGTGAAATTAAAACTGTCATTTGAGGGTTTTCTTTAGGAATCAAAATTCCTCTTAATTGAATATCTTGATCATTTTTTATATAAATATTTTGACTATTGAATTTTGTTTCTAAAATACTTGGTCTATCTTCTTGTTTATGATGTCTGTATAATAATTTTTTTGCATATTTTTTGGATAATGTGTAAACAGATGCTGCTGCAGTAGAAACACCTCCTAAAACTAATAATCCTTTAATTGCTGTTTTATTATTCTTTACCATTTGAATATTCCTCCTTATATTCTTCCATTAATAATCTATTAATATTAGCTACCTGTTCAAATGAAGTAAGACGATATTCATCATGATTCATCCTTGCTGCATAGAAACGAATTGCTTTTTCTAATTCCAAACGCATAATTTCTTTATATTCTGGTGGAAATGTTGAAATTGGAAAACATACAAATAAGAATGTATTATAATCTTTTGAAAATAAATCGATAAGTAAATCATATCCTTCTATTTCTAAAATTCTATTTCCTATTTCTTTTTGTAAATCATGATTAGCAAAAGTCAACACATCATTCATTACAAAACGTAGAATATCTTCACATGCATCGATATATTGTTCATGATTATTTTGATAAAGTGATTTGAGATATGAAATAACAATATTATTTTCTAACTGATCTGGATTTAATCTTTCAAAATGATTAAATAATCTTTCAGCAACTTCTTTATTCAATAAAATAAAGCTTCCAAATTCTTTTATAATTGAAAGTGTAAATCTTGGCATTTGACATAAGCGCTCAAAGATTTCTAATAATTCATCTTTAGTTGATTTAAAAAAGCCATCTATATGATTTGTCATTTTCTTTATGGTCTCTTTAAAATATTCTAAATGAAATTGATATTCAGTATCTAAATATTTTGCATTTACTCCATCCCATTCATATTCATATAAAATTTTATCTAATAAAAGAGCTATTGAATCCATAAATTTTTTATAATTTTTATTATATAATAATCTATCTAAATATGGATTAAAAAATGTATAAAATTCATCAACAGTTTCTTGGTTTGTACCAGAATGATATTCTAAGTAATCTAGAATATTTCGATAATCTAAAGGTTCTAATATTGTATCAACTGTATGTGTTTCAATAAAATGCTCAAAAACATGACAATGTAAAATTGTTTTAAATTGATTAAAATAAAGAATCTTATTTAAAGCATCTTTTATAATGTATTCTTGTTCTTGTTCATGAAGATTAACAGAAAATGTTGGTACGATCTCATCTCCAGAATAATCTATAGTAACAAATACATCGATTGCTTTAAATTGAATATCTAAAATATAATAATGAAATTTATGTTCAAATTTTTTTGTTTGTACTGCACTATGACACCTGTATCTTCCTATATATGTGCTTTTATGGGTTTCTAAATATTTTTCAATACATTTTCTTGCCATCATTTTTTCTCCTTTATATTCTTATTTTACCATTTTTGATTATTGATGAAAACAAAAAAAGGAAATCAATCAATGAGTTTCCTTTAGTTATCATCTTTATAAAAGTTTCTAATTATATCGGATTATAAGAACTATAATCTATTTCCTGGGAAATATAGCAAATATTGTTTTATTTATAAAAAACTTCATGCAAATATAGTCCTTGTGGTTTAGCTTTAAATAAACACTTTTTTTGTCCTTTACTTTCTATTAACTCTTCTAAAAATTCTTTAGTAATTCTGTGTGCCCCTACTTGAATCAAGCCACCAACTAAATGTCTTACCATATATCTTCTAAATCCATTACCTACAAGCTTAAAAGTAACAATACCTTGATTATTTTCAATTTCAATTTGATAAAGTGTTCTAATTGTATTGCCATATTGATCAACAGCACAAAAGGATGCAAAGTCGTGTTCACCAATAAAAATTTTTGCAGCATTCCTCATTGCTTCTATATCTAATTCTTTTCCATATTGATAAATATAATTTGTTTCGAATGGAGAATAATCATTCATACTTAACATATAATGATATTCTTTCTTAGTAGCAGAATAACGACTATGAAAATTTTCATCAACTAAGAAACTATCAATAATATAAATATCATTAGGTAAAAAGTGATTAATAGCCCTTTTCCATTGTTTTTCAGGCATTTCCCTTAAAGTATCAAAGTGAAAGACTTGTCTTCTACCATGAACTTTAGCGTCTGTTCGACCACTTGCATGAATAACAATATTTTCATCTTTACAAATATTTTTTATAGCTTTTTGAATTTCACCTTGAACTGTTCTAAATTGATTTTGAACTTGAAATCCGTGAAATTTACTACCATCATAACTTACAATACATTTTATTCTATTCATTACATAAAACTCATTATAATCACACCACAACATACACCTAATGTTATTAACATTGATAACGTATCTAAATGCGTCCATGTTAAAACTTTGTATTTTGTACGTGTTGCTTCTGGATTATAATTTCTACTTTCCATAGCGTTAGCAAGTTCTTCTGCCCTTTGAAAAGCAGAAATAAATAAAGGAATAATTAATGAAATAATTGATTTTATTTTTTCCATGAAAGATCCCTCATTAAAATCCGCACCTCTACTAGCCTGTGCTTTCATAATTCTTTTCGCTTCATCTAATAAATCAGGGATAAATCTTAATGCAATTGAAATCATCATAGCAAGTTCATGCACTGGAAAATGAAATCTTTTTAATGGATTTAATAAACTTTCAATAGCTAGTGTTAATTCTAAAGGCTTCGTTGTAGAAGTCATTAATGTTGTTAAAGTAATAATCAATACAAGCCTTATAAAAATATAAGCAGTTTGTAATAAAGCACCTGAGTAGATACTAATACTTCCTATTTTTATTATAACATCACCTGTTTTCATTAAAAATATATTAAAAATCATCAAAAACAACATCATAAAGACCATCGGTTTTATTGCTTTTAAAATATGAGAAAGTTTAATTTTAGAAACTAACGAACATAATAAAACATAAATTGCTAAGATACCGTATCCTATAAATCCCGCATCAAAAAAAACAGAAATTAAAAATATGAAAACAGCACATATTTTTAATCGTGGATCTAAACGATGAATTATTGAATTCCCTGGTATATATTTACCAAAAGTCATATTATCCATGAAGTTCACCACCAATCACTTCAACTAAAGCATCAATATCATTGATAGATGTATCTATATGATAGCCTTTTAGATTTAACTGAATAATAAGATTTGTGATTAAAGGTAAATCTATTCCTAAATTTAATAAATAATCACTATCTAGAAAAATATCTTTTACTTTCCCAGCTTTTTCAACTTGTCCGTCATTCATTACAACAACATTGTCGCAATATTCTAAAACATGGTTCATATCATGAGTTACTAAAACTACTGTTTTACCCATTTCATGAATTTTTTTAAATAAATCCATCATTTCTTTAATCCCTGATGGATCTAATCCAGCTGTTGGTTCATCTAAAACAAGAATATCTGGATCCATAGCAAGTATTCCAGCAATCGCTACCCTACGTTTTTGACCACCTGATAAATCAAATGGGGACTTTTCTAAATAAGTTTGATCTAAACCTACCATTTCAAGAGATTTTTTAGCTATTTCTTTAGCACGATTTTCGTCAATTCCAAAATTCATTGGACCAAACATAATATCTCTTTCGATTGTTTCTTCAAACAATTGATATTCTGGAAATTGAAAAACAAGACCTGATTTTTTTCTAAGACTTTTTAAATTTTGAGGCTTATTATTTTGTGAAATAATATAATCATCTATTTTTATTTCTCCACTTGTTGGTAATAATAAAGCATTTATATGTTGGATAAGTGTCGATTTTCCACTACCTGTTTGTCCAATGATAGCTGTAAATGAACCCTTTTCTATTTTTAAATTCACATTTTTAAGTGCATAATATTCAAAAGGCGTATTATATCCATATATATGATCTAAACTTTTGCATGTAATTGACATAGTTGTTTCTCCAATTCTTCTACATCTAATGTATCTTTAATTTGATAACCTTTTTTTTGTAATTTTCTAGCAATTTTTAATGAAAAAGGAATATCTAATTTTAATTCTTTTAATAATTTTTCATTTGTTAATATTTTTTGAGGTTTGTCGCAATCTACAATCTCTCCTTTATTTAAAAGAATAACTCGGTCAGCATTTTTTGCTTCTTCAATATCATGCGTTATTGAAATGATTGTCATATTATTTTGTTTCTTTAACTCTCTTACTAATTCATTTATTTCTTTTCTACCTCGTGGATCCAACATACTTGTTGCTTCATCTAAAATAATGATAGATGGACTCATCGCTAAAATACCTGCAATCGCAACTCTTTGTTTTTGACCACCTGACAATTTAGTTGGTTCATGATCCAAAAAATTCTCCATTCTAACTACTTTAGAATACCTATTAATAAGTTCATCCATTTGTTCTCTTGGTACACAAATATTTTCCAGTCCAAAAGCTATATCATCTCTAACAGTAGCACCAATAAATTGATTATCTGGATTTTGAAAAATAATTCCAACTTTTTCTCTTATTTTATATAAATTTTCTAAATTTAATTGATAATCATCGATATAAATTTCACCAGATTTTTTTTCTAATAATCCTATAAGTAATTTAGCAATTGTACTTTTACCACTACCATTATGTCCTAAAATAGCTACATATTCACCTTTATGGATTTGAAAAGAAATATTGCTTATTGTTTGTAATCCAGGTTCGTATTCAAAACATAAATTTTCTACCTTAATTATTTCTTCCATTGTCTTCTCCTCATGAATGTGTTTAGTTCATTCTATAATTTATAAAGAAACAAGTCAAATAAAAAAGGACTGAATTTCTTCAGTCCAACATCATTATTTAGTTAATGATAAGATTGCCATTGGTGCATTATCACCTTTACGGTTATATGTTTTTAAGATAGTAGTATATCCACCATTAACATCTTTGAATTTAGGTGCAACGTCATCAAATAAGATTTGAACAGCTGTTTTTCCAGTTGCTTCATCAACAACTTTGTGCATATCTGCAGCAGCTTGTCTTCTTGCATGTAAGTCTCCACGTTTACCTAAAGTAATTAATTCATCAACAACACTACGAACTTCTTTAGCTCTTGTTACAGTTGTTTCAACTTTTCCGTATACAATAACTTCAGTAGCTAAACTACGTAACATAGATTTTCTAATATCTGAAGTGCGTCCTAATTTTCTATTTTTAGCCATGAGATTAACGCTCCTTTTCGAGTATTCTGAATTAATCGATAGGTTTAAATCCTAAACCTAATTCAATTAATTTTTCTTTAACTTCTTTTAATGATTTTTTACCTAAGTTTCTTACTTTAATCATGTCATCTTCTGATTTAGAAGCAAGATCTTGAACTGTTTGAATACCAGCTCTCTTTAAACAGTTATATGAACGAACAGATAAATCTAATTCTTCGATAGTCATATCTAATACTTTATTTGTAGTATCACTTTGAGTTTCAGACATAACTTCCATATTCATAGCTATATCAGTTAATTCAACAAACATATTTAAATGTTCAACTAAAATTTTTGCTGCTAATGAAATAGCTTCAAATGGTTTTAGTGAACCATTAGTTTCAACTTCTAATACTAATTGATCATACTTAGCACTTTCTCCAACACGAGTTGGTTCTACAGAGTAAGCAACTTTTTCAATTGGTGAAAAGATTGAATCTGTTGGAATAACACCAAGAGTGTTAATATTTACTTTATTTTGATCAGCAGATACATATCCACGATCTTTTTTAGCAAATAATTCCATATATAAGTGACCACCTTCTGCAACATGTGCAATTACCATGTCATTTGAAATCATTTTGACTTCAGCTGGACATTGAATATCAGCACCAGTTACAGTAGCAGGACCTTTTACATCAATAATCATTGTAGCAGTGTCTTCACTGTCTACATCAAAAACTAATTTCTTAATATTTAAAATCATTGCTGTGACATCTTCAACGACACCATCAATTGCGGAAAATTCATGGATTGCTCCTTGAACTTTGATTGCATAAACAGCAGAACCAGGTAAAGAAGAAAGTAAAACTCTTCTTAAGGCATTACCTAAAGTAATACCGAATCCTCTTTCTAATGGTTCAATGACGAACTTACCATAATTTTCAGTTTCGTCATAATGATCTATATTAAAGTTTGCTTTTTCGAATTTATGCATATGTTCCCTCCTCTATAGGAATGTTTTGTATTCTAATTTACTACAATAATACTATCCACGAGGACGTTTTGGTGGACGACAACCGTTATGTGGAATTGGTGTTACATCATTAATTGAAGTAACTTCTAATCCAGCAGCTTGTAAAGCTCTAACTGCTGCTTCACGTCCTGGTCCTGGACCTTTTACATTTACATCTACAGTTTTTACTCCATGTTCCATAGAAGCTTTAGCTGCAGCTTCTGATGCCATTTGTGCAGCAAATGGTGTTGATTTTCTTGATCCTTTGAAACCTAATGCTCCAGCACTTGACCAAGTTAATACGTTACCATGTTCATCAGTAATTGTTACAATAGTATTATTGAAAGTAGAATGAACGTGTGCAACACCTTTTGCAATATTTTT
>ERZ791785.692-NODE-692-length-25208-cov-4.013716_pt1 | contig 25208 bp, 17 predicted proteins | sample MGYA00509947_ERZ791785 | MGnify/ENA primary metagenome ERZ791785 (study PRJEB30046, sample SAMN00791982) | human gut metagenome | study: EMG produced TPA metagenomics assembly of the A metagenome-wide association study of gut microbiota in type 2... | reverse complement strand
CGCGACCCCGACCTTGGCAAGGTCGTGCTCTACCAACTGAGCTATTCCCGCATCTGCTGTTAGTGCGCTGCATTTTACTGACTTCTCTAAAACTGTCAACAAACAATTTCAGAAATCAGTGAGTTTGTTGAAAAAAACTGCAAAATATTAAAATTTAACGGCATTTCATTTTAATTTTTGCAATCAAGGTATTAGAAAATCTCCTTTTATCAAAAAGAACTTTATGCCAAAATGAAATCCGCTTTTTCTTAAAGTGCGGTGCAAAATTTTTTTATTTTCTCGGAGAGATTTATGACGCAAAAATATGCAATTGATACCTTATTAGCCCAAGCAGGAAATCGCACTGACGAGCGCACTGGTGCTGTTTCTACGCCAATTTTTCTTTCTACTGCTTACGGCCATCACGGCATTGGTGAAAGCACGGGATTTGACTATACCCGAACCAAAAATCCAACGCGTGCCGTACTCGAAGAAACCATCGCTCAGTTAGAAAAAGGTGAACGCGGATTTGCCTGCTCTTCCGGCATGGCGGCTATTCAATTATTGATGTCGTTATTTACCGCACCGGATGAATGGATTGTTTCCAGTGATGTCTATGGCGGTACTTATCGCTTATTGGATTTTTGCTATAAAAACACCCACGGTGTTAAACCGGTTTATGTGAACACTGCTTCCGTACAAGCTATTGAAGCCGCAATTACCCCGAATACAAAAGCGATTTTTATTGAAACCCCCTCCAATCCATTAATGGAAGAATGCGATGTGGATGCCATTGCACAGGTTGCCAAACGCCACAATTTATTACTGATCGTTGATAATACATTTTTAACACCGGTATTGTTCCGCCCAATGGAGCATGGTGCGGATATTGTGGTTCACAGCGGCACAAAATACCTTGCAGGACATAATGATGTTTTAGTCGGTTTAATCGTAGCCAAAGGAAAAGAACTTTGCGATCGACTGTTTTATATTCAGAACGGTGCCGGCCCTGTGTTATCACCGTTTGACTCTTGGCTAACCATTCGTGGTATGAAAACCTTGGCTCTGCGCATGCAACGTCATCAAGAAAATGCGACCGCCGTTGCCGACTTTTTACGTCAACAGCCACAAGTAAAAGATGTGTTGTACCCAAACAAAGGCGGCATGTTGTCTTTCCGCTTGCAAAATGAAACCTGGGTAAATACGTTCTTAAAAGCAATTAAACTCATCACCTTTGCCGAAAGCCTTGGTGGCACAGAAAGTTTCATCACCTATCCGGCAACCCAAACACACATGGATATTCCGGAAGCAGAGCGCATTACACGTGGGATCACGAATGATCTGTTACGTTTTTCCGTTGGCTTAGAAAATATAGAAGATATCAAAGCAGATTTAACACAGGCATTCGCACAATTTAAATAAACTTAACGTATTGGGAGGGCAAAATGAAAGTTGCAGTATATAGTACAAAAAGTTACGACCGAAAATATTTAGAGTTAATTAACGCTAAGTATGGTTTAGAGTTGGAATTTTACGATTTTATGCTCAGTGAACGCACAGCCAAAATGGCGGAACACTGTGAAGCCGTATGTATTTTCGTGAATGATGACGGCAGCCGAAAAGTGTTGGAAAAACTCTCCGCACTTGGGGTAAAAATTATTGCTTTACGTTGCGCCGGATTTAACAACGTAGACTTAAAAGCCGCACAAGAACTTGGCTTAACGGTCGTTCGCGTGCCGGCATATTCCCCGGAAGCCGTGGCAGAACATACTGTTGGGTTGATGATGACATTAAATCGCCGTATTCACCGTGCCTATCAACGCACACGTGAGGCGAATTTTTCTTTAGAGGGACTGATCGGCTTTAATATGCATGGGCGAACCGTCGGCGTGGTCGGCACAGGGAAAATCGGCCTTGCCGTCATTCGCATTCTCAAAGGTTTTGGCATGCAGATTTTAGCCTACGATCCGTTTAAAAATCCGCTAGCAGAAGAGTTAGGCGCGGAATATGTCACCTTGGATGAACTTTATCATCGCGCTCATGTGATTACATTACATTGCCCGGCGACACCGGAAAACTACCATTTACTCAACCGTGATGCCTTTGCCAAAATGAAAGATGGCGTGATGATCATCAACACCAGTCGTGGCACGCTCATTGATACGCAAGCGGCCATTGATGCGTTAAAACAACGTAAAATCGGCGCTTTAGGCATGGATGTTTATGAAAATGAAAGAGATTTATTCTTTGAAGATAAATCGAACGAAGTAATTCAAGATGATGTGTTCCGTCGTTTGTCTTCCTGTCACAACGTATTGTTGACCGGACACCAAGCGTTTTTAACGGAAGAAGCACTCACCAGCATTGCCGATGTCACCTTATCGAACATTTACACCATCGGCAAAGGCAAGCCTTGCGACAATGTAGTTTTGCCTTCTTAGCTTTTAGCGATTAAACTAATACATGTTATTCGCTATGCGCTATGTTATTATGCGTAAGTTTTAAATAACAATACATTAACAAATTAAGGAAAGAATATGAGTGAAGTATTACATTCCAGCGATGCGACTTTCGTTGCAGACGTATTAAATTCAGACGTGCCGGTATTATTAGATTTCTGGGCACCATGGTGTGGCCCTTGCAAAATGATTGCCCCAATCCTTGACGATTTGGCAGCCGAATTTGATGGTAAAGTGAAAATTGTGAAAATCAATATTGATGACAACCAAGCTACCCCAATGCAATTCGGTGTGCGCAGCATCCCAACATTACTCTTGTTTAAAGATGGTAAACCGGTTGCCACTCAAGTGGGTGCATTACCAAAAAATCAATTGGCTGCATTTATCAATCAAAATATTTAATTTAAACATAAAAACGCCAAGCTTTTGCTTGGCGTTTTTGTTTTCTGCCGTTTAAAGTGCGGTCGTTTTTTTCAGTATTTTCAAAATGCACGGAAAATCCACCGCACTTTACTTCATTTCACGCAACCGTTTTAAGATCCCTTTCATTTTATCATCCAACTGCGCTGTCAAACGCAACGTTTCACCACTGTGCGGATGTTCAAAACGAATAGAATACGCATGCAAGAATAAACGATTCAAGCCCAATTCTGCCATTTGTTGATCGAATACTTTGTCGCCATATTTACTATCTAAAGCAATGGGATGTCCAGCATATTGCGTATGTACGCGGATTTGATGGGTTCGCCCGGTGACCGGTGACGCTTTAACCAACGTGGCATTTAGGTAACGCTCTTCTACAGAAAAGCGGGTTTCCGACGGTTTACCTTGCTCACTGACTTTTACAATACGCTCGCCGCTCGACAGCTCATTTTTCAACAGCGGTGCCTGCACCACTTTACAGTGTGATTGCCACTGACCACGCACCAGTGCCAAATAATCCTTTTGGATCGTTTTTTCACGCAACTGCTCATGTAAATAACGTAAAGCAGAACGCTTTTTCGCTACCAATAAAATCCCCGAGGTGTCACGATCCAAGCGGTGAACCAATTCCAAGAAACGGGCTTCCGGACGGAGTGCTCGTAGTGCTTCAATCACACCGAAATCAAGCCCGCTACCACCATGCACAGCAATACCGGAAGGCTTATTAAGTACCAATAAGTAATTGTCTTCAAAAATAATGTGTTGTTCTAATTGGGCGACTTTGGTGAGTTTATGAGAAACGGTGTCCTGTGCTTTTTCTGCCACACGCACAGGCGGAATTCGTACCACATCCTCGGCTTGTAATTTATATTCCGGCTTGCTTCTGCCTTTATTCACCCGCACTTCGCCTTTGCGTACAATGCGATAAATCAGGCTTTTAGGCACCCCTTTTAAGCGCGCGAGGAGAAAATTATCCAATCGCTGACCGGCTTCATCATCGCTTATAGTAAGAAATTGCACGTTCGGGTTAACTACTTTTTCATTCATCTTGTGTTTATTACGATCTTTTACAGAAAAATTGTCGAGCATCATAGCATATTGCACGGCGAGTTTGAATGTTGCAAAGAATAGTCACAAAAGGCTGAAACGCCTTGCTAAAAATCCCCATTCAAGCGATAATAACGCGCCTTTTTGAGTCATAAAAAAGGCTTTAAAATAAACACGTTATCATTGATAGAATACAATGCAGCATCCGGCATAAGACTTTGTTATTACAATGATTTTTAACCATCAATATGAGCGACAGCTTGCAAACCATTTTTTAACCGGTTTTGTTTTTATTCACATATCAAGATGATATGAGTGTGAATAAGGTTGCCAATGCGCCCAGCAGATGACAGTCGGGAAGACGGACATTCTGCGACAGACACGAGGTCGGCGACTAAGCAAAGTGCGGTCATTTTTGATGACGTATTTTTAGGGGATACCCCCCTTTCGATAAAAGAGAAAACGAATGAAAAGAATGTTAATCAATGCAACTCAAAAAGAAGAGTTGCGCGTTGCGTTAGTCGATGGACAACGCTTATTTGACCTGGACATTGAAAGTCCTGGTCACGAACAGAAAAAAGCCAATATTTACAAAGGGAAAATCACTCGCGTTGAGCCGAGTTTAGAAGCCGCTTTTGTGGATTATGGCGCAGAACGTCACGGTTTTTTACCGTTAAAAGAAATTGCACGTGAATATTTCCCGGCGGATTATGTCTATCAGGGTCGTCCGAATATTCGCGATATTATTTCTGAAGGACAAGAAGTTATTGTTCAAGTGAACAAAGAAGAGCGCGGCAATAAAGGTGCTGCGTTGACAACCTTTGTTTCCTTAGCCGGAAGTTATTTGGTGATCATGCCAAACAACCCACGTGCCGGTGGTATTTCCCGTCGCATTGAAGGCGATGAGCGTTTGGAATTAAAAGATGCCTTGAGTTCTTTGGATGTGCCTGAAGGTGTCGGCTTAATCGTGCGCACCGCCGGTGTAGGTAAATCCCCGGAAGAATTGCAATGGGACTTAAAAGTGCTATTGCACCATTGGGAGGCGATCAAACAAGCCTCTGAAAGCCGCCCTGCACCATTTTTAATTCACCAAGAAAGTGATGTTATCGTGCGTGCGATTCGCGACTATTTGCGTCGTGATATCGGCGAAATTCTGATTGATAGCCCGAAAGTCTATGAAAAAGCGAAAGCACACATCAAATTAGTGCGTCCGGATTTCATTAATCGAGTGAAATTGTATCAAGGCGAAGTACCGCTGTTCAGTCATTATCAAATCGAATCCCAAATTGAATCCGCTTTCCAACGTGAAGTGCGTTTACCTTCCGGTGGTTCTATTGTCATTGATGCCACTGAAGCGTTGACAGCCATTGATATTAACTCCGCACGTTCTACCCGTGGTGGCGATATCGAAGAAACCGCATTAAACACTAACCTTGAAGCCGCCGATGAAATTGCGCGTCAACTTCGCTTACGCGACTTGGGTGGTTTAATCGTTATTGACTTCATCGACATGACACCGGTTCGCCATCAGCGTGAGGTAGAAAACCGCATTCGCGATGCCGTACGTCAAGATCGCGCGCGTATTCAAATTAGTCGTATTTCCCGCTTCGGTTTATTGGAAATGTCACGCCAACGTTTGAGTCCGTCATTAGGTGAATCCTCTCATCACGTCTGCCCGCGTTGCCAAGGCACCGGTAAAATCCGTGATAACGAATCACTTTCACTTTCTATCTTGCGTTTATTGGAAGAAGAAGCGTTAAAAGAAAATACCAAACAGGTTCACACCATCGTTCCTGTACAAATTGCTTCTTACTTATTAAACGAAAAACGTAAAGCTATTCATAGCATCGAGAAACGCCATGATGTCGATATTATCGTGGTACCAAACGAGGCGATGGAAACACCGAACTTCAGTGTGTTCCGTGTTCGTGATGGCGAAGAAGTGAATGAGTTAAGCTACAATTTGGCAAAATTACATCAAGATCAAGACGAAACCTTTGCTGCTGAGGAATCGTTGGTTTCTCGTAATATTGAAGCGACACCAGCAGAAACACCGGCGGTGGAAAGTGCGGCGGTTTCTTTGGCCATTACAATGCCTGCACCGGAGCCGGTTGAACGTAAAGCGCCGAAAGCACCATCTTTATTAAGCCGTTTATTCGCTGCGTTAAAAGGTTTATTTGCTTCTGAGCCAAAACAGGAAGAGAAAAATAAGAAAGTACGTTCGAATAACAGAAACGTTAACAACCGTAATCGTCGCAATCAAGATCGTCGTAACAACCGTCGTGTTCGCAACGAAAACGTGGAAAACGTTGTTGAAGAACAAAGTGCGGATAAATCTGAGGTTAGAAATCGTCATCAAGATCGCAACGCCAAACGCAGTCGTAAGCCTGAAGTGATTGAAGAAATCATTAAACCTGAATCTTCTACCCCGGTTACCGAAGAAAAGGCTGAACCTGCGCAACGTCGTCAACGTCGCGACTTACGCAAAAAAGTCCGCGTTTATGATGAGGTAAATGACATTCAAGCCGACCAAGCAGAAAATGTTTCATTTGTTGAAAACGCGAATGTTGCTCATGCCCCAGATGAATCCATTGTTTCTGCGGAAGCAACAGAAATCTCAAATGAACCTGAACGCAATAATCGTGATAATTCCCGTCAACGTCGTTTACCACGTCATTTACGTGTGAATAACCAACGCCGTCGTCGCAACCAACAGGAAAAATCACCAATGCCGTTATTTGCTGCGGTAGCCTCTCCGGAGTTAGCCAGCGGTAAAGTTTGGATCGATATGACGCAAGTAAATCAACCAAAAGAAACACCGTTCTTATCTGTTGATGAATTGCTTGAACAACAAAATCAATCAACTGCAGAAACCGAGAAAAGCATTACGGTTCCGGCATTAGATATGATTGTTGAGAAAGCAAAAAATGAAGTCCAACCGTTAACTGAATTTATTACCCAACCGGCAAATGAGTCTGTTGAGAAAAAAATTCAGGCGTCCTTAGAACGTTTAAACAATAACGTGACGTCAGAACCAACTGCGGCAATCGCAAAACAGCTTGAACCGAAAGCCGAGCATGATGTGAAATTTATGGCCGAAATTGACCGCACTTATGTATTCAATGGACGTGTAGGAACCTTCTCTGCGGTAGCTCATACCAAAGCTGACTCGACATTAGCGAAAGCCTCAGATGAGCCGATCACAACATATCCGGTGCAAGAATGGCAAGAATCCCGCTATTATTTCTACGGGAAAGGGGCTGCAGGACATCATACGGCAATCAGCCATGTCTACGCAGAACCAACAAAAGCCGAGTCTGAAAACTAGTCGTTTGAAAATAAAGCAGTTAAATAGAATCTTTTATTTAACTGCTTGACTTGATATAGCAAAGTCCGTATTATTCACCTCGCTCAAAACACGGAGGAATGGTCGAGTGGTTGAAGGCACCGGTCTTGAAAACCGGCGAGGGTTTACGCCCTCCTAGGGTTCGAATCCCTATTCCTCCGCCATATTCAGAAAAGGCGCTAAGTGAAAACTTAGCGCCTTTTTACATGTCTTTTTTACTGAGCATTTATCTCACGTTAGATTTGTTTCTTAAATTGGCAAAACTCAACCTTCGCTTTGCCAATAATAAGAACTCATCGAGATGAATTTATCACCCTTCTTTCTTGATTAATTCTTTGACCAAATCCGTCACAAATTCTAACCGCACTTTGTAATCCGTTAAATCTTTGGTAAAGCGGAACTTATGTGGGCCGTCAAAACGATAAACCGCCGGATTGCTTTGGATTAACTGTAAAAAGATCATTGGGTCTAAATCAGCGTTCGGGGCAAATTCGATGAACCCGCCTTGCGCATTGGCATCCAAGCGAATGACATTGAGCGGTTTTAAATCCAGTCGTAATTGGGCAATTTGCAACAGATTCCGCGTGGCTTGTGGCAAGCTGCCGAAACGGTCGATAAGCTCCACTTTTAATTCATCCAACGCGTCGGTATTTTCCGCACCGGCAATACGTTTATAGAAAGATAAACGCATATTCACATCGCCCAAATAATCCTCCGGCAACAGCGACGGCATCCGTAAATCAATCTCAGTTTGTTGTTGCGTCAGTTCGTCTAATGACGGCTCGCGACCTTCTTTTAAGGCTTTTACCGCACGCTCCAACAATTCCATGTAAAGCGAAAAACCGATGCTTTCAATTTGTCCGCTTTGCTCGTTGCCCAGTAATTCCCCTGCACCACGAATTTCCAAATCGTGGGTGGCTAAAATAAAGCCGGCACCGAGGTTGTCTAGGCTTTCCAGGGCCTCCAAGCGTTTTTGCGCATCCTTCGTCATCAGTTTCGGTGGCGGTGTGAGCAAATACGCATAGGCTTGATGGTGAGAGCGCCCAACCCGTCCACGCAATTGGTGCAACTGCGCCAAACCGAAATTGTCGGCACGCTCGATAATAATCGTATTGGCCGTCGGCACATCGATACCGGTTTCAATAATGGTAGAACACACCAGCACGTTATAACGTTGATGATAAAAATCCGACATCACGCGTTCCAACTCACGTTCGCGCATTTGTCCATGTCCCACAATCACGCGCGCTTCCGGCACAAGTGCAGTCAGTTTTTCTGCCGTATTTTCAATGCTCGCCACGTCATTATGCAAATAATACACCTGCCCGCCACGCAAAATTTCACGCAAAATGGCTTCACGAATCACCAATTCATCCGTTTGACGCACAAACGTTTTAATGGTTAAACGGCGTGCCGGTGGCGTAGAAATAATGGAAAGATCGCGAATACCATTCATCGCCATATTTAATGTACGCGGAATCGGCGTTGCCGTCAGGGTGAGAATATCAATATTGGCACGCAATTGTTTCATTTTTTCTTTTTGGCGCACACCAAAACGGTGTTCTTCGTCAATAATCAACAAGCCTAGATCATGGAATTGCACGTCGCCTTGAATAATTTTATGGGTGCCAATCAAAATATCCACTTTGCCGTCGGCTAAATCCTGAATCACCTGTTTCTGCTCTTTCGCCGTTTTAAAGCGGGACAACATTTCCACGTTCACCGGCAAATTGGCGAAGCGGTCTTTGAAATTATCGAAATGTTGTTGCGCCAACAAGGTGGTCGGCACCAACACGGCAACCTGTTTGTGATTCATCACCGCTAAAAAGGCAGCACGCATCGCTACTTCCGTTTTACCAAAACCCACATCGCCACACACAAGGCGATCCATGGCTTTCGGTTGAGTCATGTCGGAAATCACGGCATTAATTGCCATAAGTTGGTCATGGGTTTCTTCAAACGGGAACGTAGCGGTGAATTGTTGGAATTCCTCACGATCATATCGGAACGCAAAGCCTTTTTGCGCTTCACGTTGCGCATACACATCCAATAACTCCGCTGCCACATCACGAATTTTCTCCGCCGCTTTACTGCGCGCTTTACCCCAGGCTTCGGAGCCTAACTTGTGCAACGGCGCGGTTTCATCAGCACCGCCCACATAACGGCTGATTAAATGTAATGATGCCACCGGCACATACAATTTCGAGTCGTTAGCATAATTGAGCAACAAATATTCTGCTTTAATGCCACCGTTTTCTAAACTCACTAAACCGCCGTAGCGCCCCACACCATGATCCAAATGCACGACCGGCTGACCGATTTGCAATTCGGCAAGGTTGCGAATCAACGTATCGGGGTTCACCGTGCGGGATTTATCCCGCTGCCGTTGTTGAACACGTTCGCCAAGCAATTCCGATTCACAAATAATGGCAAGGGGCACATCCTGTTCAATAATAAAACCATGCTCCAACGGGCTAACCATTAAAACCAATTTTTCTTCCATCGCCTGTGCCAAAGAAGAGATTTGTTTTGGTTTCAGTTTTAGCGGTGCAAGCAGGCTTAACAAGGTTTCACGGCGACCTTCCGTTTCCACGATAAATAAAATATTGCCTTTAAAATGCTCAATAAATTGGCGTAACTGATGTAACGGTTCTTTTTGTTGCGATTGAATGGTCAGTGGTGGTAACGGCGTAATGGCCAAATTTTTCTGCCGTGCGGACGACCGCACTTTTTCCGTTTTTAAGGCAATGGAAGGATAATTTTTAAACTGACGATTCACTTCGTCAATGCGCAACCAAAGTTTATCGGGCGACAATAACGGACGCATCGGATCGACGCGACGGCTCTCAAAACGTTGTTCCGCATCCGCATAAAAACGCTCACCCTGCGTTTGATTTTGCTCGCTGGTAATAAATAGCGTATTCGCCGGGAAATAATCAAATAAGGTCGCCATTTCTTCAAAGAATAAAGGCTGCCAATATTCAATCCCTGCCGCCAACGTGCCTTTGCTGATTTGTTGATAAATATGTTCCGGATCCCGTCGAATTTCACCAAACGCCGCGCGGAATTGGCTGCGGAAAAATTCAATGCCTTGGTTATCCGTTGGAAATTCGTGTGCCGGCAATAAATTGATTTGATCGATTTCCTGCAACGTGCGTTGTGTATCCACGTCAAAAGTACGAATGGAATCAATTTCATCATCAAAAAAATCTAAGCGAAAAGGTACCGCACTTCCCATCGGGAAAAGATCCAACAAGGCACCTCGCACGGCATATTCGCCATGTTCCAACACTTGCTCCACCGCACGATAACCCGATTTTTCCAATTGCAAACGAAGCGTTTCAATGACAAAACGGTCGCCTTTGTTAATCAGTAACACCCGATGTTGTAAATAAGACGGCGGGCAAACGCGTTGCATTAACGTGGCAATCGGCAAAATGAAAATGCCTTGTTTGCGTTGTTGTAAGTGAAATAAAGCACTCAAGCGGGCAGAAATAATATCTTGATGAGGCGAAAAACTGTCGTAAGGCAAGGTTTCCCAATCGGGGAAAAAGGTGACATTCAGTGGGCTCAGTTGCGCTAATTCTTTTTCTAAACGCACCGCACTTCGGGTGTCATTCGTCACCACGACGGTTAGCCCGTTAAACTGCGCCGCAATTTCACTCACGGCAAGGCTATCCGCACCGGGCAGAATATTGGCTAAAATTTTATGATCTTGTGCTTGAGTTGGAATTTCGATGTGAAAAAATGGAGTTTGCATAAAACGACAATGTATTAAAAAAATTGTCGCTAGTTTAGCTCAAACAAGGGGGGATTTCCAATAAAAGTCTGTATAAAAAAACAGTGTCATACTTAGGGGAATTCATCCCCCAGGCATGCTAATCTTAGTGAGCGCTTTCCTCTTTCTGTTCTTTTTTCTCTTTTGGTTCCGGATCTTCGTCAAACTTCACCACCGGCACACAGCCACGACAAGTGCCTTGCTCAATACCCGCTTCTTTACAGAAATCAGAATAGGCTTCCCACGCGCGTTTCACCCAACTTTTTTTGCCTTCTTCACTCATCTTTGTCTCCTTGGTTTTGCGTTTTTCTTTTAAATTGTTAAAAGATTGTTATCATAAAAGGACGGCATTTTTTTGCAACCATTTCTTCACTTCCAAGCGACAATTTTCTAACCATGTTTTTTTATTCGGTCTTTTTTCCGGCTGTTTGCAATAATCTGCCAACATGGGGAAAGGCAATTCGCCTGCCGATTTGATTAAACGCCGAATGGACGGCAAGGCAGAAGATAACGGCAGGAAAAAATCAGCAAAATCGGTTAACAATTGCCAATCCGAGCTATCCAGCGCCCAATCTATTTCTGTTCGATCAAACTGTATCGCCAGAGGATGTAAAGAAAGAGGCAAATTGCGCTGAAATTGTTTTTCTGCCTGTTGCACGAATGCTCGCCCTTCCTCACTCAACGGACACAACGCCACCACGGAATAACAACCGCTGCTGGCTTCTTTGCTTTCGCTAAAATGCACCAAAATGAAACCGCACTTTTGCCAGAATGCGAGCAGTTCCGGTGTGTAACCAAAACTGACGGAAAGAAAATCCACTGCGCCCTGTTGTTTTATCTGTTGTTTCATCTGCGCAATTAAACGTTGTCCAAGCCCCTGTTGTTGCCAGTTGGGTTGCACAGCGATACGGGAAATGCGCAGAGAGCGCAATTCACACGTCTCCTCCAACCCGGCTTGGAAACACAGCATTTGCGCCACTAAATTGCCACGCGGGCGACGTTCTCCACGTCGAATTTGGCGAATTAACGTGTTGTCCGCCAACCCGCCTTCCGGCACCGCCCATACGCAACCAAGCAAGGCATCCTGCGCGTGAGCAAGGTAAAATTGCTGCTGTGGCGCATCCAATAAACGGCGTAAATCCAAAGGCGAGGTTCGATAATGCGCCAAGGTCAACAAGCCGTAAACAGATTCCATTTGATCATGAGGAATCTGTTCACAATGAGAAATTTGCATCTGCTCCGCAAGCTCCCCATCATAAGGCGGTTGTGGCAGACGATCTTCGCAATCGCACAGCAACAGGTCATCAATAAACGCTTCCAGTTTGTCATCTGCCTGCCAACGTAACGGCGTAAACAGTTCAAAATGACGCAAAGTGCGGTCGGTTTTCGCTATGAATTTTAATAAGAAGCCTCTGCCCGTGCCTTCATAGCTATGAATAGTGGTCGTCAACACAACGCGTTTAAAAGCATTGGTTAAACGAAATAATATGTCTAGCGGAATCATTGCCGCTTCGTCCACAAACAACCAATGGTTGGCAAATTGTTGTGGCGCGTCGCTGACGTGTTGACTGAGTTCATCAGGCGGCATAAAGGTGATGTCCACCCCGGCAAATGCATTGAAAATATTGACCGCACTTTTATTCGGGGCAGTGAGAATCACCGGCTGGTTTTGTGCCACTTGCTGTTTGGCAAAGAGTCCCGCTAACGCCGATTTTCCACGCCCACGTTTTGCCGTGACGATTAAAATCGCTTCCTCGGCTTCCGCCATTTGTTGCAATAAATGAGCTTGCTCTAAAGTGGGTTGGCCATGGGTTGAACGTTCTTTAGGAGACGTTGGCGGCGCAAGATTTAACAGCGTATTTTGATAAACAGGAAAACCGTATTTTGCGATTTTTTCTTGTAAAAAGGCGATAAAGTGCGGTGTGTTTATGGCGTATTTTTCGCCCGACCAACGCAGGCTGTCACAGTCCGGTTGGTTGGCTAAATCCGCCCAATGATTCAACAACAATAATAGCTGACCACCATCCTGCAACGTACCTGCCGCAATGGCGAGGGCATCCAAGTGAATGCCTTGTCGTGCGTCATAAATGATGGCAGGAAATTCACTGCCGAGCAGATTTTTCGTTTTGCTAAAAGGAAAAGAGGATTGGGTGGCAAAGTGCGGTGAAACATCGCCAATCCAGACCGCACTTTTAAGTGAAAGGTTGTGGTTTAATTGGTGGGCAAGGAAGTCATCCTCGCCCACTAAAATGAGGAGTGCTCGGCTCATTTCTCGCTTAAATACGGATCCGCAAAGCCCAGCCCCGTCATGATTTGGGTTTCCAGGCTTTCCATTTCCTCCGCCTCATCATCTTCAATGTGATCGTAACCAAGTAAATGCAAACTGCCGTGTACCACCATGTGCGCCCAATGCGCCATGAGAGGTTTTTCTTGTTCCTGCGCTTCACGCTCCACCACTTGACGACAAATCACCAAGTCGCCGAGTAACGGCAGCTCCACTTCATCGGGGCATTCAAAAGGGAAAGACAACACATTGGTCGGGCGATCTTTGCCGCGATAATTCAGATTTAAGGCATGGCTTTCCGCTTCATCTACAATGCGCACGGTCATTTCCACTTCATCGCTTTGCGGTTGTACGGCGGCTGTCGCCCATTGTTCAATTTGTTCTGCTGTTGGCAAGCCGGTTTCTTGTTCACAAGCGATTTGTAAATCAATGATCATCTTACCCATGTTGCTCTCCTAAATTCATTGTAATTTCTGACCGCACTTTTTCTTCTCTCTCAGTTTATTCTTCGCGCTCGGCTTTTTCTTGGCGCTCTGTTTTTTCTTCACGTTCTGCTTTACGTTGCTCCGCCAATTCGTGGCGACGAATTTCTTGCTGCGCATCCCAAGCGTCATACGCCTGCACCACTTTCGCCACCACCGGATGGCGCACAATGTCTTTGCTGTCGAAGTAATTAAAACTTAATTCTTCCACGCCGGACAACACTTCAATGGCATGACGCAAACCGGATTTTTGCGAACGAGGCAAGTCGATTTGCGTAATGTCGCCGGTAATTACCGCTTTCGAATTAAAGCCGATGCGGGTCAAAAACATTTTCATTTGTTCTACGGTGGTATTTTGACTTTCGTCCAAAATAATAAAGCTGTCGTTTAAAGTTCGACCGCGCATATACGCCAACGGCGCAATTTCAATCACATTGCGTTCCATGAGTTTTTGCACGCGCTCAAAACCTAACATTTCAAATAACGCATCATAGAGCGGGCGCAAATATGGCTCGATCTTTTGTCCTAAATCGCCCGGTAGGAACCCCAGTTTTTCACCGGCTTCCACCGCAGGGCGAGTTAACAAAATACGACGAATTTCCTGTCGTTCTAAGGCTTCTACCGCGGCGGCAACCGCTAAAAAGGTTTTTCCCGTCCCCGCAGGCCCAATACCGAAACTGATGTCATAACGCAAAATATTGTGCAAATACTGAATTTGATTTGGTCCGCGTGGTTTGATTAATCCTCTTTTGGTTTTAATCGTCGTGCTGTACACCTTGCTTTCAGAACGGGTTGGTTCGGTGTCTTGTTCTAAAATACGGCTTTCCACCAACGCCATGTGCACATCTTCCAAATCTAACTCTTTTATCTGCCCACGCACCGGCGCGGTTTGCGCATATAAATCGCGAATTAAATCCACCGCACTTTGCACAAGGTGCTGAACATGCGCCGATGGATTTTCCCCTTGCGATTGCAATGTAAAAGTAAAACCTCGGCGGCCAATGGAAAGATTGAAATATTTTTCGATTAAAGAAAGGTGTTCATCTCCCGCGCCACACAACGAACGTAAACGCTCGTTATCTTGCGGTTCCAAGGTAAAGGTTTGAGTAACTTGTTCGGTCAAAATTCAGCCTCAATAAATGCAAAATGCACAAAAAGTGAGGAACAATATAGCATAAATTGCATTGAAACGTGCGTCTTTTGCCATGATCGCAAGTATCGAATGTAGAAAAAAACAGTTGTAAAACCGACCGCACTTCAAGCAAACAAAAAGGCGAATCCTCTGATTCGCCTTTTACGCTATTGGGCTATGATTTCAGCTCCGGGAAGAGCATTTTCAGTACGTTTTGCGTCACCCGACGGGATTGTCCTGCGTACGGGAAGATGTGCATCATCATCATTGGATTAAAGTTAGCTTCAATGACACCCCAAGATTGCAGGCTTGGCTCAGCCGGTTTGGTTAAATCGGGAATGATTAAATCCACGCCACACACCGCAGCGCCCATGGCTTTGGTGATACCAACCGCCAAGGCTTTGTAGCTTGGGTGCATTTGGTCGGTCATGTCAATGGAATCGCCACCGGTGCTGATGTTGGAATTGGCGCGTAACTGCACCAACTGATCTTTTGCCGGCACGCTGTCCACGGTTAAGCCTTGTTCTTTTAACTGTAACTGTTCGATGTCGCCTAACGCAATTTTTTTCAACGGCGTACGGCTTCCATCGCCACGCAACGGATGATCATTTTTCTGCGCCACCAATTCCGCCACCGTATGCACGCCGTCGCCAATCACATTCGCCGGCACGCGTAACAACACGGCAAGGGTTTCATCACCTAGCACAAAGAAACGGTATTCCGTGCCGGTGAGGTAATCTTCTACCATCACTTCTTTGTCTTCACGGAAAGCAATTTCAATGGCTTTGGCAAAATCCTCAGGATCATGCACGCCCTGCTGGAAAATACTGATGCCTAAACCGTAATTAGTGGATTTCGGTTTAATCACCACAGCACGCCCTGCGAATAAAGCATAATTGGCCACGGCTTGTTCCACACTGGTAAATTCCACGCTTTGCGGCACGTTAAAGCCGGCTTTCGCCAACACTTTTTTGGTCACCACTTTATTTTCCATGATGAGTGGCGAAATGTAGCTGTCATGGGAGGTCATGTTGCCGTTTTTGACATATTCCAAATGATCACCGAATTGCAGACTTAAGAACTGGTCGCGCTCGTCTAAAATCTCCATTTTTAAGCCTTTTTGAATGGCATCAAACATCAGCGCTTGGGTGGAAAGCTCCATGTTGTCGAAAGCTGACAACGCATAAAAACGTTCAAAGGCTTGTTTTTTGTAACGAATCGCCAGTTCCGCGCCCAGTTTTTGATAACCCCCATGGGCTTCGATAACATTAACCAAACGCGCACCGAGGGTTTGGCTCGGGTCGGCAAATTGCGCCAGTTTCTCTTTGACGATCTCGGCCATCTCTGCGTCAGCATGAATTTCTGCCAACATCGCCAGTAATTGCTGTAAAACACGCTCGCCTTCTGCTTGGAAAGCCGTTGCCGACAGCGGATTTTCCCATGCCACTTGGGCTAATTTTTCTTTGCCTAATTCCACCGCACTTGCTAAGGATTCTTCATCTAGCCACGCCATTAGTAAAATAAAATAATGCACGAATTTGGCATCATTTAATGCGATACCATAAGCCTCAAACGGGTTTAGGTCGAACAGGCGGAATCCCAAATATTGAATGCCGTTTTGTAGCAATTCACGCGCCTGTTTCGCACCACGCAAACGCACGTTGGAATAAAATTCTTTTTCGGCAATAAGCTGTCCGCTACTCACCGCGTGTTCCAAGGTTGTCACATAATCGTTCAAGCTGTCATAAGACACTTTCACACTTGGGTCATTCACATAACCATATTGGCCAGAACGTAAACTACGTACATACTGCCCCGCTTTTAATGGCGTGCCGTGGCGAAAATAATTGGCGTCAACCGTCGGGGTCGCCGCGAACAAATAAACGAGAATCCATTGATAACGCAAAAAATTACGGGCAATTTTCAAATATAAATCGTTCTGAAAATCCACCGCACTTTGGTAGTCATTTTGTCGTGCAAACAGCTGTTGAATGAACGCTGGCTCAAGCTGGAAGTTGTAGTGAATACCACTCACCATTTGCTTGCTTTTACCGTACGATTTCACTAAATGCTCGCGGTACGCCACATCGACCGGATTGTCCAGTTGTGCCACTTTAATTTGATCCTCCGGTGGCAAGCCGGCCGGCATACTCAACGGAAAGACATATTCGTCTTCCGGCAAAGAACGTAACACCACTTCGTGAATGGCGGATAACCAACGTAATGTATCTTCAATTTTTTTATTGGGTGGGGTGATTAACTCAAGCTGACTTTCCGCAAAATCCGTTTGGATATAAGGATGATAAGAACGATTACCAAAGCATTTTGGATGCTCCGTCACCACAATCGCCCCGTCCGCATGCACACGTTGGCTTTCTTTTTCAAGACCAAATGACCCTTGCTGGAATAACAGCTCCAAGCGATTTTCTTTTATAACCTGCTGAATATTCATAAAATTTCCTTTATTTGCGTAAGGCTCAACTCGCTCAAGCCTTACTGCATCAATACCTTTTCAAAAACCGCCACATTATTAAAATTAATCCCCTTAAATGCAAATAAAAAAATCGCATCCCCCATAAGGAATGGTTATAACTTAATGTATTGAAACGAAAATACTTCATTTTAGGAAATAAAGGGTCTAAAATTTCCGCCCTTAGAAACGCACATGAAAAACACCTGTAGCACATAAAATGAGTCAATTCAAAAAACACAATCTCATCAATAATGACATTACTTTTGCGTTGTTATTATTGATTTTTTCCTTTCTTTCCCACATTGCCTTGGGCATTTTGGATAATTATCTAACTAATTTGGTGAGCATTTTTGCATTAGGTTTGCTGCTTTTCACCTTACAGAAACACAGCAAGATCTTATTTTTGATTGGCTTTCTTTTTATTTTCGCCCTCTCTCTCGGCTATCTTCCTTCCGGCTTATTATATGGCCCGGTGTCGATTGGGGTAATTGCCTCGGTTTATGAAACCAATTTCAGTGAAACCATCGGCTTTTTTAAAGCAATTCCGCTCTCTATTTATATTTTTACCTTTTGTTATCTTCTTTTATTTATCGTTATCTTATTGATTCAACGACATAAAACGCAACACAAAAACCACAAGAAAATCTATACTCTCGTTTACCTTGCTCTTCTCGCCTTTTCACTTTATACGCCCATTACAAAAGAAGTGGAAAATACGGATCCCGAAAAAGAATTCAAGCTCTCCGAATTTTTTAAAGCCTCAAACTTTTATCCGGTCAGCTTTATGTCTAACGCCATCAAAGTGAATAATACCTATTTAACGCAACGGGCATTATTAAATGACGCCTTAACCAAAACACCGGAATGGCAAATCATTTCCGTGGAGCCAAAATATCAAAACTATGTCTTAGTGATCGGCGAAAGTATGCGACGGGATTACACATCCTTATACGGCTACCCACAAAAAACCACACCATTTTTAGAACAAGTGAACGGCTTGATTTTCAATTTATATGTGGCTGCCGGTCCGAACACGCAGCCGTCGTTGCAACGCACACTGTATCGTTCTATTAACAACAATGAAGAAACGGTTTACACCGATAACATTATCTCGCTTGCCAAACTTGCCCATTACAAAACCTATTGGTTGTCCAACCAAGGCAAAGTGGGCGAATGGGACACCATGGCATCGCGTATCGGCATTCAAGCAGATGAATCGTTCTTTACCAAAAAAGGCGGGTATGATTCGGACAATATCTCGGACACGGCATTATTGGAGCCGTTAAAACAAATTTTGGCGAAAGATAAAGATCAAACCAAATTAATCGTTTTACATTTAATTGGTTCGCACCCGACCTTTTGCGCCCATTTAAATGGCGAAGAACCGAAATTCCATTTAATTAGCCGAGAAATGTCGTGTTATTTAGATACGTTAAAACAAACGGACAGTTTATTGTCTGAGGTGAATCAAATTCTAAAAGACCAAGGACAAAGCTATTCCGTCATTTATTTCTCGGATCACGGCTTGGCGCATTTAGGAGCAGGCAAAAATCTGTCTATGCTAAATAACAAAGAATACAAACAAAGTTATGCGGTGCCTTTTGTTCGTTTTTCCAGTGACGACACCAAAAGAACCCTCGTTAAAAACCCGCAAAGCGCTTTTAATTTTATTCACGGCTTTGCCCAATGGTTAGGCATTAAAGAAAGTCATTTAAGCCAGGAAGATTTTTTCAATCCGAAACCGCAGCCGATCAAAGTCTTTAACTGGCGAGCCTTGGTGGACTATCAGTCGTTAAAAGAGGATCCGGCAAAACAAGAACCGTAATAACAGGTTCCAACGCCTAAAAGTGCGGTCATTTTTTCAAACGAATGACCGCATTTTTATTTTTGCCGGAATAGTCATTCAGCAAACCCAAATTTTCAGGTAAAATAGCCCCCGTTTTTTATGAAATAAATTTGTTTTTGCGGCGCCATTGGCTCGTCCAATATCAAAAAACTCCGTTTTTTCTGACCGCACTTTTCACCCTATCCTGACTAAATTGAGGAACATATGAGTGTAATTCCTATGGTCGTTGACCAAACTTCCCGTGGCGAACGCGCCTATGACATTTATTCTCGCTTACTGAAAGATCGCGTGATTTTCCTAAGCGGTGAAGTGGAAGACAACATGGCCAATCTGATTGTGGCACAATTGCTTTTCCTAGAATCAGAAGATCCCGATAAAGACATCAATTTATATATCAACTCACCGGGCGGTTCCGTCACTGCCGGTATGGCAATTTACGATACCATGCAATTCATCAAGCCGGATGTGCGTACCTTGTGCGTTGGACAAGCCTGTTCCATGGGTGCCTTTTTATTAGCCGGCGGCGCACCGGGCAAACGTGGTGCATTGCCACATGCTCGCGTGATGATCCACCAACCGTTAGGCGGTTTCCGTGGTCAAGCATCGGATATTCAAATTCATGCCCAAGAGATTTTAAAAATTAAGGGCACGTTAAACGAACGCCTAGCATTCCACACCGGACAACCCATTGAAACTATAGAAAAAGACACTGACCGCGACAACTTTATGTCTGCCGAAGAAGCCAAAAACTACGGCTTAATCGATGAAGTGTTTACCAAACGTTAAGAGATAAAAATGGCAAAAGATAAAGAATTACATTGTTCTTTCTGTGGCAAAGAACAAGACGAAGTCAATAAACTTATCGCAGGCACTTCCGGTTACATTTGTAATGAATGTATCGAATTGTGTCACGATATGTTGCTCAACGAAGCGCATGGCGAAAAAGCCGAAAGCGAAGACACAGAAGCGACAAAAGAACAGGAATTACCAACACCGCATAAAATCCGCGCCCATTTAGACGATTATGTTATCGGCCAAGATTATGCGAAAAAAGTGTTGGCAGTGGCGGTGTATAACCACTACAAACGCCTACGCACCAAACATCAAACCAACGATGTGGAATTAGGTAAAAGTAATATTTTGCTGATTGGCCCGACCGGTAGCGGTAAAACCCTGTTGGCAGAGACCATGGCGCGTATGTTAAACGTGCCTTTCGCCATGGCGGATGCCACCACCTTGACGGAAGCCGGTTACGTGGGCGAAGACGTGGAAAATGTGTTGCAAAAATTACTGCAAAACTGTGATTACGACATTGAACGTGCAGAACAAGGCATTATTTATATAGATGAAATCGACAAAATCACCCGCAAATCGGAGAATCCATCCATCACCCGCGATGTTTCCGGCGAGGGCGTACAACAAGCCTTGTTAAAACTCATTGAAGGCACGGTTGCGTCCATTCCACCACAAGGCGGGCGCAAGCACCCACAACAGGAAATGTTGCGTATCGATACCTCCAAAATTCTGTTTATTTGCGGCGGTGCTTTTGCCGGCTTAGATAAAGTCATTGAAAAACGCACCAGCGTTGTCACTGCGATTGGTTTCGGCGCCGAAATCAAGAGCGAAAAAGACAAAGCTACATTAACGGATTTGTTCAAACAGGTAGAACCGGACGATTTAATGAAATACGGCTTAATCCCGGAATTTATCGGACGTCTGCCAGTGGTTGCGCCGTTAAGCGAATTAGATGAAGAAGCCCTCGTGCGCATTCTGACCGAACCGAAAAATGCCTTGTGTAAACAATATCAAGCGTTGTTTGGATTAGAAGACGTGAAACTGGAATTCACCCAAGACGCCTTAATCGCCATGGCGAAAAAAGCCCTCGCTAGAAAAACCGGCGCCCGCGGCTTACGCTCCATCATCGAAGGCATCCTGCTTGACACCATGTACGACTTGCCTTCTTTAGAAGGATTGGAAAAAGTGGTGGTCAATGAAAAAGTCATCAACGACAACCAATCTCCGGAATTGATTTATTCCAACGAATAAAAAAGTGCGGTTAAAAAACACAATGAATTTTAACCGCACTTTTCTTTTCCACGACTATTCAATTTTCACTTTCTTTAAGCGTAACGCATTGCTTAATACGGAAATCGAACTCATCGCCATCGCCGCGCCTGCTACAACCGGACTGAGCAAACCCAATGCAGCTAACGGAATGCCCAACACGTTATAAATAAACGCAAAAAACAAATTTTGTTTAATGTTTTTCAGGGTCGCGCGGGAAATCAATAAAGCATCCACCAACTGGTTGACTGAATGCTGCATCAGGGTTGCCGACGCACTGTGTTGCGCCACATCCGCACCATCATGCATGGCGAAACTCACATTCGCCGCAGCCAATGCCGGCGCGTCATTCACCCCATCCCCCACCATGGCGACCACATTGCCATTTTCTTGGAGAAGTTTGACCGCACTTGCTTTATCTCGCGGCGACATATTGCCCTGCGCATGCTGAATCCCAAGCTGATCGGCAATGTATTGCACCACGTTCAGATTATCGCCGCTCATGATATACACATCGATATTGTGCTCTTGCAAACGCTGAATCGCCTTTTGACTATCCGCCTTTAAGGCGTCCGCCAAGGCAAATGCGGCGATAGGTTGGTCATTTACAGCGACTGCCACAATGCTGGCGATCTGCCACACCGGCTCAAGATCGGTCGGTAACGTCAAACCACAATAGGCAGGTTTCCCCACTTTCACCGTGCCGATATGTTCAATCTCGCCTTGAATCCCCTGCCCCACATCAGTCTGAATATGTTGCACCGCAGGCAACGCCAAATTTTTTGCCATCGCGGCTTGCACAAGGGCTTTTGCTAGCGGATGTGTCGCGCTTTGTTCAATGGCGGCCGCCAACGCATAAATTTCATCTTCAGAATAGACCGCACTTTGCGCCTGCCAAAAAGCAACCACTTTCGGTTTACCTTCTGTGAGCGTGCCGGTTTTATCCAACACCACTGCGTTCACATGGGCAGCTTCTTCCATGGCAGCGGCATCTTTAAACCAAATGCCTTGTTTCACGGCTTTGCCCATACCCACCATGATCGCCGCAGGCGTGGCTAAACCCAACGCACAAGGGCAGGCAATCACCAACACCGCAACCCCATGAATCAACGCCGTCACCAAATCTTGTTGAAGCCACCAAGTGAGTAAAAACGTCACCAAGGAAATGCCGATTACCGTTGGCACGAACACTGCCGCCACTTTGTCGGCAAAACGGGCGATGGGCGCTTTGCTGCCTTGCGCCTCAGAAAGGGCGTTCATCATATCGCCGAGCAACGTTTGGCTGCCAAGCTGTTGCGAGCGATAAACCAAACTGCCGTCCGTCACCATCGCGCCCGCCAACACACGACTGGTCGTTGTCTTCATTTCCGGCACAGATTCGCCAGTTAAATGGCTCTCATCACACCAGCCTGTGCCCTCTTCCACCACGCCATCCGCCGCAATGCGTTCGCCTTGGTTAGCACGCAACAATTCGCCCACTTGGATTTGATTTAACGGCACGGTTTGCCATTCGTCGTTACGTTGCACGCGCACCTGTTTTGGCGTCAGCTGTAACAATAAACCCAGGCTATTTAGGCTGTGTTTTTTGGTACGATCTTCTAAGAATTTTCCCAAACTCACAAAGCCCAATACCATGACGGAAGCTTCAAAATAAATATTTGCCGAACCATGATCGTGGCTCATATGCGGCAGATAAAACAGCATAAAGACGGAATAAAAATAAATGGTTAAGGTGCCAAGGCTGACCAACACATCCATATTTGCTAACCCGCCTTTAATACTCCCCCAAGCACTTTTGTAGAAGGGAATCGCCAAGCCGAATTGCACAATCGTGGCTAACACCATTTGCCACATCGGCGGCAACATCCAATCATGTCGCCCCAGCATCATGCCGAGCATACCGATTAAAAACGGCACGTTAATCAGCCACAATAAAATCAACCGCCACGAAATGTTACGCTCTTGCGGCAACGCTGCCTGTTCTTGCTTTAATTGAGCCGTGAAACCGGTCTTTTGAATAATTTGGATCAGTTGTTCAACGGAAGTTTGCTTTTCATCAAAAGTAATCTGCGCTTCTTCACTGGCAAAATTCACGCCCGCCTGCTGCACGAAATCCTTTTTATTCAACACCTTTTCAATCCGACTGGCGCACGACTGGCACGTCATACCGCCAATTTGAATGGAGACTTTTTGCATAACATCCTCTTTTTATTTCTTTTCACAGAAAAGTGCGGTGGGTTTTGGAAATGTTTTTTATCATCGATATTAAAAGACGGCTGACGCAAGCGTCCATGTTTGTGCTTGTGCTTATTCATAATCATAGCGCACGTCAGAAGACCTGGATAGCGCGCGTCTCCCGACGCGTGCTTACAACAAAGCAACAATCAAAAGGCTGCATCAGGAGATGCCGCCATTAATGAATAAGCAATAAACAAAACTCATGCCACTTCGGCATCAAACCCGGCATCTTCCACGGCTTCCACCAACGCTGCCGGTTGCACTTTATTTTCATCAAAACTTACGACCGCTTGCGCTTTCTCCAAACTGACGTCAGCTTGCGCCACACCATCCAATTCGCTCAATACGCGAGTCACGCTTTTCACACAACCACCACAGGTCATGCCATCAATTTTTAGGGTTACGTTTTGCATCATTTGCTCCTTTAATCATTAAGTTAAACCTTGCCGATTTTTGTCGGTAAGATTACTATAAACCTTAACGTTAGGTTAAGGTCAAACACTTTTTATGAATATCAGTCAAGCAGCCAAACTCACCGGCTTATCTGCCAAACAAATCCGTGATTACGAAAAACGAGGCTTACTCAAAGCCGGCACACGTACCCTTTCAGGTTATCGCTACTATGAAGAAAACGATCTCGCCCGTTTGCGTTTTATCCGTCACTCACGAGACGTGGGCTTTTCCCTGCAACAAATCGCCCAATTACTTGAATTACAAGACAACCCGCATCGCAACAGCCGTGAAGTAAAACAACTTACGGCACAACATATCGAAACCCTCAACGCGCAAATTCAGGCACTACAAAAAATGGTGGCTGAACTCCAACGCTGGCATGACAACTGCCAAGGCAACGACTGCCCTGAATGTTCGATTTTGGCGGGACTCAGTGAATAGACATGTGAAAAAAGTGCGGTGAATTTTTACTGTGTTTTTCAAAAAAATATACCCCTTTCTTGCCTTTCAAAACCTCATTTTTTCTATAAAATAGGCATATTTTTATCTATTCACTTTACAAAGGAAAAATTTTATGCAGAAGCCAGAAGCCAGAAGCCACTAGAAGTGTGCTTGAAAACCAAGCCCTACAACAAGCCTTTTTAAACGATCTCGACGAAAAACTTTGGTCATCTGCCGATAAATTGCGTCAACAGCTTGACGCCGCCAACTATAAACATATCGTTCTTGGCCTGATCTTCTTAAAATACATTTCCGACAGTTTTACCCATCAACAAGCCAAAATTCAGGCTGAACTAACCGATCCTGAAAACGCGCTCTATCTTGACCGCACTTTTTACGACACCGAAGAAGAATACCAAGAAGCCTTAACCGCCGAACTGGAAAATCGCGACTACTACACCGCCGACAATGTGTTCTGGGTGCCGCAGCAAGCCCGTTGGGACGAGATTAAAGCCGTTTCCATCTTAAACATCGGCGCAGAGCTGCCTTGGGGAGGGAAATTTTCCGGCGTGGCCAAACTGATTGACGATGCCTTCGATGCCATTGAAAAAGACAACGAAAAACTCAAAGGCGTCCTCCAACGCATCAGCGGCTATGCAGTAAACGAAGACACTCTGCGTGGGCTGATTATCCTCTTCTCCGATACCCACTTTACCCGCCCGACTTACAACGGCGAGCCCGTACATTTAGGCGCAAAAGACAT
>ERZ791785.691-NODE-691-length-25287-cov-12.904050_pt1 | contig 25287 bp, 38 predicted proteins | sample MGYA00509947_ERZ791785 | MGnify/ENA primary metagenome ERZ791785 (study PRJEB30046, sample SAMN00791982) | human gut metagenome | study: EMG produced TPA metagenomics assembly of the A metagenome-wide association study of gut microbiota in type 2... | reverse complement strand
CTTTTTCTTAAAAGTCAAGGCCGCGTTCCACGGACTTCCGAGATGAACCTAAAAAGAGGCCCCAACGGTCAAACCGTCAGGGCCGATGATGTTCACTAGATAACTGCAATCACTTCTGCGGAAAGAGCCTGAACGCTTCCCGCATACGCGTAGAAGATTGTCACGGAAGGCGCTTCGCGGTTCGCACGACCTGCGGCATCGGGCAGGGTGATGCCGAGCCAATAGCCCTTGGAGGTGATCGCTCGAATCACGTCCTCGCCGTCGTCGCCCGTCTCCTGCATGATCTGCGCCTTCTGCGATTCATTGAGTGCGAGACCGGCGTCAATCACGCCGTTATTGATGCAGCGGTTAATCGGATCCTGGCACCACGCGCGAATCAGTGCCTCGCCTGCGGCGTTGTACGGTACTCGGTTGACGTTCTTGAAGCCAGACATGCAGCTCGTCTGGATCGCGGAGCGCAGATAGATCGAGCCATAGAGCACGTCAACAAAGCCGTAGAAGTCGCTAGAGAGCGTTCCGCGGTTGAAGAGCTGGAACTGATCGTTACGCGTAGCGTACTGGCCGATGAAGTTGATGCGGTTGCTCTCAAGCGCGTTCGCAACGGATTCCTCGAGAACGTTCGGGGAAAGGCCGGAGGCGTACTTGGCAAACCACGTCTTCATGCCCTGCGTGCGATTCCAAGCGATAGAAGCGCCGCAGGCCATGGCCATAGCGGAAAGTCCCCACGTCGGGAAGTAAATCGGGACTACGACGTCGTACTTATCAACAACCTTTGCAAGCGCGCCGTTCGAAGCCGTCAGCGAGCTTTCGAGGTTCTTGTCGCTAGACCACGGGAAATAAACGAAGTCGTCGTAGATGTCCGCCCACGCGGCAAGAGCTTCGATTTCTTCAAGCTCGGCCTCCCAGAGCGTCGTAAAGCCCACCCAGTTTCGCGTGACGGCGCAGACGGCTTCCATGTTGGCCGCCTCGGTCATGGCATCAACGCCCTGAGAGACGACAGCGCCTGCGACCTGCGTCAGGCCGAGCATTTCGCTGAGGTCGGTACCGCTGTCGGACTGAGAGGCGTAGCCAATCGTTGCAGCCTTGCCCTTCGTGTCCGTCGTAAACGTGAAGGCGTTGAGATTGCTGTCGTACGTGCCCTTGACGCCTGAGATCGCCGTAGCAATCTTCGTCGCGGCATCAGAGAGCGAAGTAGCAGAGGAGAGATCGATCGAAGCGGCCTTCTTTTCCTGACCGCCGACGCTAATCTTGAAAGAGCCGTCAGTGATTTTCTTCAGGGCTTCGAGCGTAACGGAAAGCTCGCCGCCACGAATCCAGGCGCCGTCAGCCTCGGTAACACGACGTGCGATCACAAGAGACTTCGGCGCGCTCTGCTGGTTCTGCACGCCGCCGAAGTACTGCTGAGCAAAAGCCGTCTCTTCGGCCTCGGCTCCGAACATGGCAGACACATCCGACGTCGACGAAAAGGCTACCGCAGGCGTACCGGCGGGTAGAACCGTGTTCTTCGTGAGCAGGAGCCCATTGGTTTCAAGATCGCTACCGCCGCCGCTGATTACGCGCGGAGAGACCGCAACGATGCGGGATGCAGGCAAAGACATATGGATATCCTCCAATAAAAAAGCGCCTCTGCGGGGCGCTCCTTGGGTAAGTTAATTAAGACAATGCACATCAGCGCGGCGGGAATCGCACATCGACGTTATACACGCCGACATGCACGGCATCAGTGCTTTCAACATCAAGCCTGACGACGTGCGTGTAGGTGATGTGGAGCGTCGTCGTCCATCGCTGAACGAACTGATTTTCATCTACCACCACGGTTGTATTGCGAACGTCATCAGCGTAGAGACTGGATAGGCCGTACTTCTGAAAGAAGTCGCAGCCTGACACCGTTCTGGCCACCGTCGCGACCGATTCTGCGCGCATACGGGCAGTTTCAGGATGATCGCTATAGACGTCGACTTGAACGCTCATCTCGACCAATCTAGAGACCACGGCGTCCATTTTCTGAGTCGCCGTGTCCCACTCATAGGCCTCGACGGGCGTCCCGATCTCACGGTGCGCGATGATCGTATTAACGACGTAATCGCGCGAGTCCGGCAGAGAAAGGTTGTTTTGATTTCCCGCGATGACGTGCGTAGCCTCAAGGCCGGACATCATCAGCAACTCGAAGTCTTTGACGGCCTTGTAGACCGTCTCATCGGAGACGATCGTAGAGCGCGTAGGAGGGCTTTGCATCACAACCATACAATCCCCTGCGGCGGGCTTAGCTGAAGCGTAGCGCGCACACTCAACCAGTTGACGCCTGAAAAGTTTTCTAGAACCGCATCTACAGCCCATACAGTCCCGTCCTTGCGCAGGATGTAATCCCCTGCGCGGGAGAGCGGACGAAAGATGCCTGCGGTCTGTTTTGCAAAGTCCTTCGGGGCGAATAGGTAGAACTTACGCACGATCGAATTAGCCCCCGCCATGTCGGCATGAAACAGCGCCGCATCGCCCTCGCTCTGCACCTGCGCCATAACGCCCATAGTGCGCTCGTACTGCGGCGCGGCAAAGCCATTTTCATCAGGCACTGAGCCCGTTGAGTGAAGTAGCTGAACTTCCTCATCCGGGTGGATCGCATTGATCGATCCGCGTACCACTGCATGTAAATTCAGCCCCATACAACTCCCTGATTCTCAACCGTGAAGCTCATGTTCACTTGACCTCAAAGGCGATTGAGTGAAGCAACGCCCCCGACAAAACCATCGGCTGCGTCGTGGCAGAGTTGGCTTTCGACGAGTGGTTTTTTCCCCCAGTCTTACGCCCTGCAGACTGCGCGGCGTAAAGCCCCATCGTGAGCGGCGCGCGCTCTTGGAACTTTTCCTTTGTCGTCCCGCCACTTGCAATGGTTGCCTGCACGTCTTGTGCGGCGACAGTGCCTAGTACAGTCAGAGCAGACGCGGGGTCTTGCAACCCCCGTAGCGCCTTCTTCAGCACGCCCTTCCATTTTTCTTGCTCGGCAACGAGCGTCCCTCGCAGGAACGGTCGGGGCGGGTTTACTAATACCGTCCCCGGCTTGATGGCCGCCTTGCTGAAGTCCGGGTGCCCCCGATCACTTAGGGGCACCGAGCGTCCAATGGCACCACTCAGGAAAAGCGATTGCTTGGGCGTGACGCGCTGAGCCCAGCCGAACTCAACGTACTGCGCGTATTCGGCAATGCTTGCGTCAGTCACCCCTACCTCGACCACTTTCGCGGCGCGATTCCCGTACTGCTTGGCAAGGCCCTCAAGCCTTTGCGTCACCTTGCCTGCGTCAATCTTGATGCCCATCATTACCCCCACGGGTGATAGTTGTCAGAGACGTACAGGCGTCCTCCGAGACGGTATTTGCCCGTCATCATCCAATACGTAGACCCACAGGGCGTCTGATTCCACCACTGCGCGGACTGCGAGTTGCTCTTGATGAGATCGAAGGATGACGACACCGAGCCTTCTGATGCACTGGCCACGCGACCGGGCTGATCGCCGCGCGTAGAGAGCGTGGCCATATGACACAGCGCGTAATAGAGAAGCACTTTACGCTCGAGCACTGGGGGCGTCGCATCAGGATCGAACGGGGCAAAGCTATCTGCGTCAGTCGTGCCGACGATCGCCCCCACCTGATCCCACAGCACACCCAAGAGCACATCATTGATGACGGTCTCTGTCAGCCCTGGGAACCATGAGCGGAATTCTTCAATATCAAGCGCTACGTTCATTTTTAGGCCTCGATGTCTTTTACCTTCTCAACGCCGACCGAAGCCGGATCGACAGGCTCGACGCCCGTGCGCATCTCGGCAATCTCATCGCGGCGTGCCTTGAATTCCTTCTCGCTCCTCATCTCCCAGAGGAGCGGGGGCATGGCGGTGAAGGCGCGCTCGCCACCATGTTTGCGCTTGATGTCCTCCCAGTCTCGGCGTGCTACGCCCACCAGGACGGCATTCCCTGCGCCGAGGAGAACGCCCTTGGCCTGCCCCCTTAGCGCGTGATTAACCCCCGGGAAAACAACGGTTTTCGTGCCACCATTGCCATTGTCAACGTCATCAAACTTGAGCCCGAGGGGCATGCCGCAGGCAATGTAAATGATCTCATCGCCTGCGATGTCAGAAACCTTCTTTGCTTCCTGCTCAGCGGTGTCGGCAATGATGCCCGTGGTGCCGAGAGCAGAAGCCTTACGAGTACGAGTAGTGCGAGCCATAAAAAAACCTATTCGTGACAAGAGTTTGGGCAGGGCAGGCGTGAACCCGCCCCGCCGTGGAGATAAAGACCGTTCGTGACGGCCTGCGAGTTTTAGATGCCGACCATCGTCGCAACGAGGCTCGGGCGGCGAATCACGCAACCCCACGTGCCGGCCGTGGCCTTCTGCGTGAAGCTGGATTCATGCGCGATCAGGCGACCGAGGCCGAAGGCGCGGGAGAAGGCGGAGAAGCCCGTCTCGTCGCCATACACTTCCTTGACCGTCATGTAAAGCATTTCACCGGAGGCCGTAGAGAGCTCGGGAAGCTGAACGATTTCGATGTTCGGATAGTTTTCCTGCAGCATGACCTTGGCCGTCTTGCCAAACTGATTCGGCTGAGTCAGGTAGCCAATCATCTTGTTGGAGATGCCCAGAACAATCGGGGCGTTCACGTCAAGATGACCGCCATTGTTGGCAGTCAGCTCCTGCCACAGCTTGTTCACGTCATTGAACACGAGCGTGGCCGCGTTGTTCGGGTCGGCCGCGATCTTTTCAGCCCACGTAGATTTGCTATTGACCGACACCGGAGAAATCGATTCCGGGATGTTCGGATCATTGAGCATGCCGTAGATTTCCATGCCCGCAACGCCGTAGAGCTGGAACTTGTTTTCAGCTCGGGCAATGATTTGAGCGGCCGCGTTCTGCTTGCGAGCGGGGAGATTGACGTTGGCCTCGGCGAGCTTCGCCGTTTCGAGATCGCCGTACTTAATCGTCGTCTGATAACGGAAGTTCTGACGAACCGGGAAGTTGTAGTTGACGTCAGTGCTCGTGCCGTTCGCGAAGTCGTTGTACGGCGAGACCTGACCTGCCACCTCTTCCACGCTGAAGGTCGCGTAGTCCTGCGTAAAGGAACCAACGAGCGTCTTGTCAAAGAACTTCGTGGCATTCGTGACACCGAAGAGCACATCAATGATGCGCGGGTCGACGTACGTGTAGAGGGCCGCGGGCGCGCCGACATTCGGCTGCGTGGAAAGCGCGGCATCCTGTGCGAGCTGGTCGCGGTTGATGTTCTTGAGAACGATGCGACCGTCCTTTTCATCGAACGGCATAAAGCCGACGGCGTACGGAGCCTCGATGCCGCGCGCCTTGGCATTCAGAAAGTTTTGATCCATATGAATTTTCATGGCCTTTGCTCATCACAAAGGCCACTCCTCCAAATAGTTTGTTTAGGGAAGCGTTGCAAGCGCGGTGCCGATAGAGCACGTTCCACCACTCGCCGCCGTGATCGCGTAAAGCTTTTTCGTCGTTGCGTCCAGCACGATGTCGCCGACGGCGTAGGGAAGTTGCGCGTTGGTAGGCGTGAGCGCCGTTGCGGCAATGCCCGTCTGGCTATCAGCGAGAGCGGTTGCTGAGACACGGAAGCAAGAGCCATTCTTGCCCGCCGCCCCAGCCGCGCCTCGTTCGCCTTTAGCCCCAGTCGCACCCGCGACACCCTGAGCACCCGTTGCGCCTTTGAGCCCCGTGAAGGCAAAGGTAAACGTCGGCGCAGTCGTCGTGCCGCCCTTGCTTACCGTGACCTTGGGCGTGCCGACGGTGGCGTCAACAGTGGCCGTGGCGGTAATCGTAGGCGTAGCGCCCGTTTCACCCTTAGCGCCCTGTGCACCAGTGTCGCCCTTATCGCCCTTGGCACCCTGAGCACCGGCGGCACCCTGCGCGCCCGTCTGGCCGCGAGGGATGCCGAGCTTCAGAACGCCACCCTCGATGACAGCAGTTGCAGGAGCCCCGGCGGCGAGCGTCGTTGCCTGCGCAGACTGAATGTCAACGCTGGCAACGGCCTGCAGTCCTGTCTCGACCTTGTTTAGCTTCTCGGCAGTGATGATGTCGCCGCGTTTCCACGACGTAGGAGAGTAAGCCATAAGCCCAAACCTCCTTAGCCTGCGGAGGCCTCGTCAACCTTAGCAAAGTCAGCGAGAGCGGCGGCCATTGCGCCAGTCGCAACCGTCACGCCAAAGTTCTGATAAATCACGACATCATCCTTGGCGACACTCTTGACGCCGCGGGGGAAAACCACTCGCCACCCCGTGTCGTTCGTAGTGCCGGCGGCACCATACGTGATGGCACCCGTAGCCGGATCGCAAAGGACGGACTGGCCTTCGGTAACCGTGCCCGTGGCGACAGCATAGAACTGGCCGCGAATGGCGATCGGCGGGCAGACGCCCTGCGGATAGACCTGCGATGCGTCAGCAGTGAGCGTCGGAATCGTAGCGATGACGTCACGTTCGACAAAACCGACGGGCTTGGCACCGGACGTGCCCTTGAGGGAGACCACGTTCGTTTCACCCGTAACGTTGCCCTTGAGCGCCGTAGCAAAGCAGAAAGTACCTGCCTGAACGGTGCCGTCGGAGACGTAGTTGAAAGCCGTGTAAACGGCCTGCTTCGGATTCACTTCCTGACCGGCAATGCCGACGGCAGGATCAGTCTTAACAACTGCCTGAAAACCCATGATTAATACCCCTTCTTGATTTGAGAAAGCTTAGTGGAGAGAATGGAGTCGGCCTTGCCCGTCTTGAGCTGGGCGTCCTGAGCGAGCGAGCGCTTGGCAGAGACCTTCTTGCCGGCCATGAAGGCGAGATAAGCGGTGCGGGCGGCTTCGGGACGAACGCCCTTGATGCTCACACCCTCCTGCTCCAGCGCGGCCAAATAGACGCTTTCGGCAGAGTCGTAGGCGTTGAAGCGGACGCGACCGAGCGTCTGAGCGCACTCATCCATTGCCGTAAAGCGTCGAGCGATGCGGCGTTCGACACGCTTAAGCGCGGCGTCCTGCCCCAGTGCGCGTTCTTCGCCTTCGGATTCATGCTCGCGATCGAGCTTTTCAGGATCGGTCTTTTCCTTTCGTTCGCCATAGCGCACGCCCTCGGCAAACGCCTTCTGGAACTCTTCAGGCTCCTCGTCGTAGCCGCAGGCCTTCAGGCCGTCCTGGATAAGCTGAGCGCACTCGTCCTCATCTTCGGCAGGCTTTTCGGCCTCTTCACCGATGTTGATTTCCTCATCTTCGGCCTCGGCTTCGGCATAGGCGAGCCCCTTGAGCGCATCGGCAAAGCCTTCGGCATCCTCAGGCTTCATGCCCTTGGAAACCATTTCGGCGATGATGCGCTTGATGGCTGCGTTCTTGTCCTCGTCAGCGGCTTGCGCCTCTTCAGCGGGCTTGTCGACCACATTTCCCTCCTCGTCCTGCTCATGCAGGTCTTTGATCCCATCGGCGGCAGCGGCGATTGCGTCAGCAAGTGCCACCTCCTTCTTCTCGACGGCAGGATCGCCGTCAGCTGCGGCTACGGGAGCCGCGTTCTTTTCCGTCACGTCCATAGGTTGAGCCTCTCTTAAGTGACTGTCTTGCACCAACACATCGCGCCCCGCGCGGCCCTGCTCCACCAGCGCAACATGGTTGGCGGTAATGTCACGCATAACGAAGTCATAGTCTTCGCCGTCCGGCGTCTTGCCAGGAATGAAGTCAGGGGTATATCTGTACGAAAGAGACAACTCACGCATCGACCCATCGACGATGCGCTTGATTGCATCCTCAACAGTGAAGTGCAGCGAGTTGTCTAGGTATGGCGCTCTAAATGCGCCGTCTGTACCAGTGGAGCCGACGCGCGTTTTGATCTGCGGCGCGTCTGCGTAGTCTGGATGATGGTTGAGCTGAATCGGGATGCCGTTCGTGCTCTCGATCGTCTCGGGCTTGCTCAGCTCCTCTGGCGGGCAGTATCCGCGATAGATCTTCTGCGGATCGAGCCTCAAGCGCTCCCAGTCAGGCACCTCATGCCCGTAGTACGGTCGCACCTGCGCTTTGGTCAAGTGCGAGACGGCGACATGGAGGTTCCCGTTCTTGTCATACCTCCTCACGCTCTCGGCATCTAGGGCAAGTAAATAGCGGTCGTTGTTCATTTCAATATGTCCGATATATCTAGACGGAAAATGCATCGGCAAAACGGCAACAACCCGGGCGTTACGTTCTGGCCTACAGCCGGGTCGTAAAGCCCCTCGGAAAGATCGAAGCGTTTGCCGTCCATTGCGATATGCGTCTCGCGTGATGAATACCGCCCCGGGACGTGAACCCATACCGCGTGCTTGATGCCCAATGCCTCGGCGTTGCCGCGTTGGATGCCCTGACTGACTTTGATCGACTGATCAAGCGCAACTCGTTTGGCACGGGCCTCCGTGAAGCCCCTAGAGGCTTTCAGCACGATTTCGATCTCTCCCAGACTCTGACCCTCGTAGAGGCCGCGGGTAATCGTCTCTCGCACTCTGGCGAGGTCATCCGCCTGCATTTTGGTGATGAGCCCCGTCATGCCGTCCACAAGCCCCGGCAACGCTTTTACTGTGCTCGGCGCCATGTATCGATTCTTGACGATAGGGATCGTCCACTTTTCTTTGAGCAGAGTAGGAGTGATGCCCGCGCGTATCAGCGCACGCCGCTGGCTCGCTGTCACGTTTTGCGCCATTGCGCGGACAAACCATCCCGAGACGAGCTTTGCGCTTTCTCCCGCGTGAATCATCCACCGCGCCATCTTCTCGGCGAGACTCAGGTCAAGCTTTCGAGCGGCATCGGCGGGATTAGACGCTTTGAAAGCGCGCATCGCCTCATCTATGATCTTTTTCTCTTTGCGTCCCCACAGTGCGGCGTCCTGTGCAACCGTCTCGACAGGCTGCGTGAAGCAGCCCGAATCGATCAGGTTGCGCAGGAGCTCGGCCGTTGCCTCGCGCGTCTGTTTCTCAATGAGAGCAATCAGCCGCTTTTGCAAGGCCGCCTTGAGCCCGGCATTCGGCTCGATCGCGGGGATCGTCTTGATGCGTTTATCCATTCAAGCCACCTAGGGACTGAAGCAGTTGCCGCGATTCGTCGGGCGGGTTCGATGCTGGAGCAGGCTCTGCCACTGCGGTCGTAGCCTGCTGAAGCGCGCCAAGCAAGCCCTCGATATCCTCAGGCTCCCCTTCGGGCACCTCGTCACTCAAAAAGCCCAAGTGCATCGCCGGCTCTTTCTTGACCGCTTCGCGCATTTCCTCTGCGCTGATTGCCTGAACTTGTGCAAGCGTTGCAAGAGCGCCTGCGCGCGTCTGAGCGGTCATGGCCGCGCTGGCTTCATCTTCCTTGCTCAATTCGTTGAAGTCGAAGGAGATATTCGAATTGATGCTCCCCATTTCGACTAGTTCAATTGCCTCTAAGCAAGTGTTAATTGCTTCGCGACGCAGCTCTTGCTTGGAACGAATGTAATCGTAGTAGTTACGAATGTCGCTTTCACCCGTTGCGTTGAAGCCGCTAGGACTGATTCCCAAGAGCTTCACAGCAGGCGTGCGGTTGATAGACGCTACCATCTCCAGAGACTGCCGCACGACGTCCGTACAGCCCGCAATTGACGTTTGCACGTTCATCACGCTTTCGCCTTCCTTGTCGCAGACGAACACGGCGTTGTTATCGCGATAGCGCTGAAGCGCCTTCATACGGATGTCGAACAATTGCACCCCGTTAGGCGAGTTGAAGATGTCATCCGTGCTCGTCTGGAAAACGAGAAGCGAGACCTTGCGCACCAAGTCGGCCGTATAGACCCGACACTGATTCCAGTGCATCACGTAGTCCCAGAGGATCTGAGCCTGCGGAATGCCGAGGAAGTTGTATGCCGGTCGCAGAAGCGTCGGCGGCGGATTGTCAAAAAGCCTAAGCAAGCGCGACTCATGCACCTTCGTTCCTAGCACCCAGAAGTAGCGGGGCTTGAGGTAGTCGGGCTTGAGCGGGTCGATGGCGTTGTAGTCGCCTGGCGATACGTTCACAGGATCGACCACGACAAACCGGAGCTTCGTACCCGGCTGTAGCTCTGCGCTTTCGTTTGAGTAGCGCAGGGGCAACTCGGGATTTTCCGTGCCGGTGTCGACGTAGATAAAAGCCCCGCCCATGTATCCGGTTAGTGTTGCGGCCTCATGAAAGAGCGTGCGTAGGTGGTACTTCTTCTCTTGAAGTGTCTGAATCTCCTCAACAGCCTCCGCGTCATCGCCCGTGATCGTAATCCACTCGCGGGTAATATCATCCGCAACGGTCTGCACGCAGGCACGGATCATGCCGTTCTGCGCAATCTGCTGAAGCGCGCCGTAACCTACGAAAGAGGTCACTGGGTACTGCCCGAGCTCGTAGCCGTGCTGTTGAAGGCTGCGATGAATTGCGCCATAAAAGCCCGCGTCAGAAAGTGCCTCATCTTGCGCTAGGCGCTCTTTTTCAGACACCCCGAGAGTCACCGGAGGGGCGAAACGCTCCCTCACCTTCTCGACCGTCTCGAAGAGCTGAGTGGCTTGCGGCGGCGTGCGTAGCGTGCGGTCGATCTCCTCAAGCGCGGCGATGCGCTTTGCCTGCGCGAGGAGATTGCCGTTAGGCGCTTGGGCTTTCGCCGTCTTTCTTTTCTTCTTGCTCACAATGCTTAATCTCCACTTTGCGCCATTCGCTCAGGAATCGGCGAAAAACGCGGCGCCTTGCGGCCTGCCACCGCACATGCCCGACCAAGTCGACAACGGCCTCAACTGCCTTTGCAATTGCGAATATGGCCACCGACGTGCCTATGGCATACAAGATGATCAAAGCGCCCCAAGCGCGTAACGTCAGTTCAGGTTGCATGAGTTGTGCCTACCGTCCCAGTAAGTAAGCTAGATTCGTCGGATCGATATGCAAGCCGCTGTGCTTATTTAGATCCGTCAATGCCTGGCTCATCGCGTCGATGGTGTCATCGTGAGCACCTGACGGAAATGCGAGGAGCTCAGGCACCAGATCGCGCTCGACCCACGGGAACCGCTCAGGTGGAGGCAAGTACACGTTCCTAGCCTCCCATAATGGCGTTACGGCCGACGCGCGCGCCTCCTTGCTTTCTTTTGGCGTGATCGGGATGATGCCCGACACTTTTTTCTTGAGCGTCGCGATGATCGCCGACCCGTTCGCTTTGTCTTCCACGAGCTTGCGAGTCACGCGCGGGTACTTGTTTGCCGCCGCGACGAACTGCTCGAGCGTCTTAACGAAGTCCCACTGACCGCGGAATTGGTCGATGAGATAGAAAGAACTGCCCTTTCTGCCCCAAACCTGCCCGACAACGAAGTCGGACGCTTTCGAGTCTTTGAAAGTCATGTCCCACGAGATCACACTCGCATCGAAGCGCTCGGGCAAAGTGTCCCAGTACTGCACCCAGTCGCTCTTGAAAAGCCCGCCGCCTCGAGGTACCGGTCGTTGTTGGAACTGACCTGCGACAGCATAGCCGCCCATGACCTTCTCCATTTCATCCACCTGAGCGGCGGTAAAGCGCTCGGGGAAGAGCAGCTCCCCTTCCTTCTTTCGAGGGTCGGTGAAGCCGATGCAGGTTTTACACCTGCGGTTTTCCTCAAAGCGCATCGGGAGCATCAGGTGCTCATAGCCGAGTTCCTTGGCGAGGATCACGCCCGACGTATCGCGTTCATGCAAGCGCTGCATGATCACGATGATCGCCGAATCGCTGTTGTTCACTCGTGACGGAACGGCTTCTAGGAAGGTTGTCTCAGCGGAGAGCAACGCGGCCTGTGAGAACGCATCGTCGACAGACAGCGGGTCGTCGATGATGATGCGATCGCCTCGAGAGCCAGTAAGGCTTCGGAAAGCCATTGACTCACGAAAGCCAGTAGCCGTGTTCTCGAACTTCTTCTTTGCGTTCTGGTCGCCACACAGCTCAACGCCCCATCGCTCCTGATACCAGTCAGAGGAGATCAGGCGTCGGCACTTGAGGTTGTCTCGGATAGCGAGGTCTTCCTTATGCGCCGTCGTCAGATAGCGCATTGAAGGCTGTCCGCCTGCGCCCCATTCCCAAGCCGGAAAGAAAACGCCCGTTAAGAGCGATTTCATCATGCCGGGTGGAACGTTCATAAGGAGGCGCTTGATCTGGCCGTTATGAACAGCCTCAAGATGTTCGCACATCGCATCGAGCGCCCATCCCCATTTGATTGGGGTTGCAGGCTCGAGTACGTGCCAGGCCATCTTGCAGAACTCAGACAGGCTGCGCCTTGCGATCTCCTGATCGAGTTCAATCAGCGTCGGGAGTCTCGTCATACAGCAACTCTCTTGCCGCCTTGAGCTTTTCCATGTCGATCGTGGAAAGATCAGGCGCGTCGTTCTGGATCTTCACGGTCTTGCGATCGCCGAAGCGCGAATCATCGCGCCACGAAATCTGTCGAGCCTTCTCCTGCATCAGCACTTTGAAGGCTTCCACAGTTCCCTTCGGCAAGTCGTCGCCGCTCAGCAATCGCGTCTGCAGTTCATTGTTCAGACTTGCCTGGAGCTCAAGCAATTCATCATTGAACTTCTCGGCGCTTGCCTCGCGCGCGCGCGCGGACTGGTTCCGAAAGTCGGGATTTTCAAGTTTCCAGCGGTTTAATGTTGTCCATCCCGGCATACCAGGCATCCCGCAGATTTTCCGCTCAGATACCCCGTCTCGGATCAATTCGCAGATCTTCTCTGCCAGTTCAGGCGTGTAGATCGAAGGTCGCCCCATCTTGGAGGCGTTCGGTTTTGATGCCATGGCACCTCCTTTTTGAGAGTTAGAACGGCCAAACGCTGGCCATGAAATTCAGCTCATAGGCAAAGAACATCCCAAACCCCATCAAGGCCGTAGCAACGATGAGGTATCGAATCACACACCAGTCACCCGGCACTTGCTTCAGTGAATCTTTGTTATTGAGCGGGCTGAGGTTGAGCCTGCACCGGTTCCCGGCTCTTGTCATCGGTCACAGCATCGTAGACGGCATTGCCTGCCATCGATCCTGCGAACGATCCGGCTACAGTAGACCAGAAGCCACTGTTGGAAGATGCCGGCACCTGATTCACCGTCTGGTTGATGACGGTCGTGCGCTTAGGGGCATAGGTTTTCGCGGGAGCAGGACGGGAGAAAGATCGACCGCCGCTGAACCCACGACCACCTCGTGCTTCCGCCACTGTAGAAACAAAAAAGGCGACCGCAATGGCCGCCACAATAGCTTTCTTCATAGGTAACCCAAGGAATTAGAGAGGGCGAGGATTTCTCCCCACCCAGGCCTTAGAGCAAACTGACCTAAGGTAGCGAATGGAAACCGCGCGGGTTGCGCATCGTTGAGAGGCGTGCGCGGTGTTGTAAACGAAAAAAGCCCGCAGTTCTTCACCACGGGCTCAATTACATCTTAACTCAAGCTAGCATCAGCTCTGAAACGCTTGCTTTCGCTTGCGGGTTCGTTTCTTTCGGACATGACAAAGCTCCCATTTCGGGAGCTGCGGAGTCAAACCGAGAGCCAACTGCTCTATCAATACCTTGCTATTTTAGCACGTTTTCCTCAAGGGAATCGACAATCTCGAAAAACTTTGCCACCGCTCTTTCCTTGTGCATAAGGAAGGTTTTCTGTCCTAGCGATAGCTTCTGCTCGATCACGCTTGGAGAAGTGAAACAGCAGTAGTAGAGCCTTAGGAGGTTTCGGTAGACATTAGTCAGTTGCCTGTCTCGGTAAGCCTCATCCAGTAGATCGGCATCTGCCAGGTCTATGCCTTTTGCGGCAGGGATGGATCGTTTGATTGGGGGTTGCTCATCCTCTTCCGGCTGGCGATCGTAGTAGTACCTAAGTGACTCGCAGAAAACTTGGGTCGCACCTTTCTTCGCTCGAGGGCATTCGCGGTTTGCTCGCGCCCAGTTGCGAAGTCGCTGTTCTTGCTCTTTCGTGATCATTAGAACTCCTCAATCTTCCAGCCGCCGCCGTCCTTCTTTGCTTGCTTGTATACGGCTTTGAAAACGAACGGAAACTTTTCGGCTGCTACCTTGACCTTCACACGTGCATCGTCGGTCCAGTAGCCTTTGACCTCGTGCATCTCCATGACGCCGTCAGCTCGTAGAACAGCGAAATCTGGCGTGTAGCGGCATCCATCTGCGAGCTTAAGAGTGACGCCTTCAAAGGCATACCAGACGATCTCCTGCGCGTTTATGGCGGCTTCTAGCGTGGTTGCATAAGCCGCCTCTGTGCGGTTCATCTGTCCAGACTTCATGCGCCCAAGCGCGAAGACTTTTCTATTCATGTGCGAGTCTCTCGAGGTCGGTGCGTTCCATCAGTCGCAGCATTGAATCTGCCTGGTGCTTTGCGGCGCGAAGAGCCTGCTTGACGTGCTTTCGGTTTTCTGCACGATCCCAGACGTGATTTCTCACGTGCTGGCTTTCATCTGCACAAACGATCGCGTCGATGGTCGTCTCGAGCGTCTTGAGCGTTTTAGCCATGCGCGGTAGTTCGTCAGGCGTGAAGAGACTGGTCATTTCGCGCCTCCGAATCGTCCGTTGTAGAACGGCTCACCGTCGGCGCTGATCCAGCCCTTGACGTTGAGTATCGAGAGGCTCTGCTTGTACAGGGGCACGTAGATGAGCGCGTCGTCCTCCCGATAGCCGAAAACGCGAAAGCTCTTGACCGGGCGACCGTGCCAAGCGCGCAGGAGGTAGAGACATCGCTCTCCGACTTTCGGTGCATTGAGCTTTCCGTCCTTCTCGATCGGCTCGAAATCCTCGTCTTTGATTTCGGACATGCGGGTGCTACGAGTGATTTGCATCGGTTTCTCCTTTAGCGATTTTGAGTTGTTCAATTTCGTCGGGGCGTAGGCGTTGCGGGAGCCCCGCCTTCCGCATCTGCCACGTGCCCGCCTTTTCCAGCTTTAGTGGCTTTTCGGGGATCAGGCGACAGCTGTTGCCGAATCGGCGCTTTTGCGGCTTGGCCCAGACTTGACCTGCCTCGTCGACTTCGTACTGGTCGAAGCCCTTGATGTTCCACCTCATACTTCCTCCTGTGGTCAATATGCTTTTGCTCATTCGTCCCAGTCATCGCTCTCAAAAATCCATGCAACGTACATGACGAAAAGCAGGACGATCCCTATAAGGCATTCGATTTCGTCCGTCATGCGAGCACGCTCCTTAGCCAATACAGCGATGAAACAACGGCGGAAGCCGCGTACACGGCCGCAATCATTGCCGATATGCCTCGCAGAAATGGCGGCGTAATCGAATCACCCAAGACCTGTGCCCGATAAGCTGCCTCCTGAAAAGCCCAAAAGATTCCGAGCGTGAGCACGCCGAAGGCCAAGATCGAAAAGAAGAGTTGCGCAAAGTTCATCTCTTAGCCCCTCCAGTCGCGAAAAATCCATGCGATTGCGACTATGCCAACAACGACCGTGAGCACGCACATGTAAGTCCAAAACCCTGTCATTCTCGTTACCTCTCTGGCTCCCCCGTGAGATGATTGAGGCGTGTTCCCCAACACATTCATCAACCAACCCACGGAGGAAATCGTGTTTGATCCGTTTTCTGTCATTGCCGCGGTCGCTACGGCGGCCACAGCCGTTTTCATGTATCCAAACTTCCTAGCCTCACGCCCTACCATCGACGTTTGCATCGATGACGTTCCGAACAGCACCCGTCGCGGTTCACGTGGTGAACAGCTGCAGAGGGACGGCTTTTTCGCCATGACCGTCACGATCCAAGCGGCGACGATGCCGGTCGTGCTCAGATCGATAGAAGTCAAAGATGCGATCTTTCCCACGTTTGTGAAGAAGGGCGGCGAGTTCGTGCCGACAGCCGACCTCTCGGCAGGCAAGAAGCAACTCGCCATCTCGCTTCGCCCCAACGAATCGAAGACCCTGAGGTTCTTGGTGAAGCCGACAATTGCAGAGAGCGGTACGCTCGAGGTTGTCATTCCGTTCTCCTACTTGCGCCCCGCTCTTCGGGCGAGTTGTGACTATGAGCGAACTCATTACATCGGCGAGTGAGCTCCCTCACTTCTCTCTGCAGCTTGGAAATCTGACGGTTGTGTCGATCTATTGCCCTGCCGGACATGACGATGCAGAAGCAGAGCGTTAGGATTGAGAAATCCTGTAGGTGATCGGTTGTGAATAGCCAGCTGAAGAATTCGCTCATCAGAGCCTCCTTTCTGGCTTAACCATGCTCGACTCAACCAGGCCGATCAGAATCTGGTCGATCTCTTCACGAAGCCTGTGCGTCGTGTCTGCCACTTGCCCGATGTCAGGGAACTTGCCAGAGACGGTTCCTCTCAGGGCTTCCTCGAGTTGATCGAGGCTTTTGCGAGCGGCGACAATACCCTCACCGGCCTTAGTCAAGGCCTTGTTTCTTTCATTCATCCATTCGGCGGTTAAAAATGTCTGACTCATATGAAATTCCTTTTCTTCACGCTTTAGATAGTCTTAGAAAGGTTGAATCGTGTAAGTGCCCCAGATGCAACGTCTTTGCTCAGCAAATTCCCATTCCGATTCCACAAAGCATCAAGGAACCGCAAAACAACGAAGACTTTTTCCGAGAACATCACTTCGATAGAAAAATCAGTGTTGAAATGCTTGCCACGTTCTTTCCAATGGCAGTGGTTTGTGTCAAACAATGTGTTCACTGCCAGAAATTCAGCCTTTGGATTGACGGAAAACTCGTTTGGCCTGAACCCGATCCGGTTCCCGCCTCCAAGTACATGCCCGAGCCTGTTAAAGACGTTTGGGATGAGGCGCAAAGCATTGCAATAAAATCGCCTGCGGCGGCCGCCGGATTGCTTCGTCACGCCCTTGAGAGGTTCTGTGAATACCGGGGTATTACGACAGGATCCTTGGCTAGCCGTATCAACGCCCTCGGACTTCCTGAACGAATTACCGCTGCGGCCCATGCTTGCCGACATCTTGGTAACGATGGCGTTCATGAGGGGTTCATTTATTACCCCAAGGACGCGACGTATGACATCGTTGTTCAAATGTCGAACCTGTTGAACCTGATCGTTGAGCAAACGATCGGTGTTGAAGAACAAACAAAAGCGCTGATTGAAATGCACAACAACCGGAAGTGACATCAGATCAACTCCTCAATGCTCATGATTCGCTTTCGTTGACTTTCACCCTTGAAGTACAGGAAGACGCTCGAGCCATAGATGCGGTTAAAAATTCGTTCACCCAACTTCGCCTTGAGCGTGTTGGGATTGCTTTCCTGCGTGTCGGGCTTCACGTCTGGCAGAAGATTCGTGACGTAGATGGTCGGAAGGTGCCGCGAGTAGCGCACGTCCAGTAGAGACATCAACTGAGACTCTTCAAAGGACGATCCGTTCTGCACGCCGATTTCGTCGATGACGAGGAGCGGTGCCTTGACGAGGGCGTCATAGTCTGCCGTGTCGGCCTTGAAGGCGTCTGCCTTGCGGATGGCTCGGAGCACGTCCCACATCGGCACGTAGAGCCCCTGCACCTTGCCGAGAAGCTCCTGCAAGATCGCGCATGCCAACATCGTCTTGCCGGTACCGCACTGGCCGTAGAGGCAGAAGCCCACGCCCTTGGGAGCGATCTTCTCGAAGTTGTCGACGTAGAGCCGCGCCTGGCGAAGCGCCTCACAGAGCTGCGCATTCGTCTCACGGAAGCCCTTGAGCGTCTTGCTCACGAACTCGTCGGGGATGCGTGCGCGTCGCACAGCGGTGTCGTGAGCAGCCTTCGCAGCCTCCTCTGCACGCTTTTTCTCGAGTGCCTCAGCTTCTGCCTTGAAGCGCTCACGCTCGGCCTTTTCTTCAGGGGAGTTCCAACGCTCCTCAGCGCACATCGGACATTCAGGCGTATGAGCAACCTTTCCGCCTACGATCGCCTGCTCGACCGTGTACTGACCGTGCTTCGGACAGGTCAGCGTCACCTTTCGGACCCCCGTCTCCCTAAAAATCTTTACTACATCGTTCATCAGAAACTCCCGTCGCCGTAGTAGGCGTCATCGAAAATGAGTGGCTTGTTGTTGCGTTGTGCGTATGACTGGCTCTGCGGCCTGCTGCTAGCGAACTCTTCGGCCTTCGTCGTCCAAGTTCTCCAAGCAGCCAGCCAGTTGCTGTACCGGTTGTCTTTGGAAAGGTGGAAGTTGACGAACTTTGTGAACTCGGCCTGAGCGTTGATGCTCGGATGCTTTGCTTGTGCGTACTCAAGGTATTCAGGCGGGATGGGATCGTCAGGAGAGAAAGGGCAGCTTGTCTTTGGCTTGGCTCTTGTCGCCTTTGGCTTTTCGACCTTTTTCGTGGCGTCGGGAAAATGGTCGGTTTCCCACGGCGCTTGCGCGGGCAAGCTATTCCCTGTTCTACTTCCCTGTTCTATTTCCCTGTTCCTATTCCCTGTTACATCCTGATTTTCGGGGGACCCCTCCCCCCTTTTTTCGGGGGACCCTCTCCCCCTTTTTTGGGGTACGGTACCCCGATTTTCGGGGGAGGTGCCCTGATCTTCGGGGGAGGCATCCTGATCTTCGGGGGAGGCATCCTGATTTTTGGAGCTCACCCATTCAGAAGCTACAAAGCCGATAAGTGCATACTCAGTGCGCAGGATCTGCCCCGTCTCAGGATCGCGGATAAACTCACGGCTGATGAACCCACCTTCTTCGAGTCGCTTGATAGCAGCCGTTATCGTGTCGGCCTTTTTGACCTCGAGCACTCGGGCGATCTTGCTTACTGACGGACAACACAAACCGGTTTGGCCGTTGTGGTAGAAAGCTAGTTCACGCAAAACGGCCTTAGCAGTCGAGTTACCGACTGTCTGACTTCTCGCCCATCGCTCAGCCGCATAAGACATAGCTATCCCTCGCAAACGCGACGCGTAAGCTTGTTCAGGTCAGACGCCTTCGCGCCTGTGATGCGAGCGAACTCCTCGACGTAATCGAGGCTTACGCTATTAGAAACGCACCAGTTGCGCACCGTCTGGCGGGTAACGCCAAGGCGCTTGGCGATGTCTTTCTGAGCACCGCGCTTCAACCCGTTGCGGAGCGCGTAACGCTCGAGCGCGATGGACACCGTTGTGTCGCGCATAGCTCCTCCATGTGGAAAGGTAAATTTACTTTACCTTATATTACCACAAGAATGGTAATCGTACTTACCAGACTTCCGTTAAATCTCCTTTTACAATGATCTTTCACTACGGAGGAGCTATGTCAGCAGTTAGCGAAAGAATTGGCGCTCTCGTGAAGGCGTCCGGCCTTTCGAACAGAGAGCTTGCCCGTCGGCTCGGGACGACTCACGTCACGATCTCGAACTGGTTGAACGGTGCATCGGAGCCGAACGAAAGCGGTCTCGAGAAGCTGTGCGAATTTTTCGAGGTCACGCCCGCCTATATCAAATATGGCGACGGCAACGCTCCCCAGGGGCAGACGATCATCACGGACGATGTAGTATCGATCCCGCTCATCAACGCCGAGGTCTCCTGCGGTCAGGGCTTCCTGAATGACCGAGAGCTCATCCTGATCCGGTTCGTCAGAGTGTCGATCGAGCTGATCCGGCGCTATTGCCCGACCGCGAACCTGCGGTCACTGCAGATCATGACCGCCTTCGGTGACTCGATGGAGCCGACATTGTGCGAAGGCGACTCTGTAATCGTCGACGTGTCGGAGAAGACGGTTCGGCGCGATGGCATGTACGTCATCCGCATCGGAGACGGTCTATTCGTCAAGCGCGTACAGATCATCCCCAGAGGCCTCCGCCTCCTTTCAGACAACGAGTTCTACAAGCCTATCGACACCACCGAAGAGGACATTGCCATCGTCGGCCGCGCCTACGTCGGCCTATGTTTAAAGCGCCTCTAACCCAAACCCCTCCACCACAAGAGCCGGGCCTAAGCCCGGCTTTTTTGCATCCCTATTTCGCAAGGGTTTGACATAGGTTAAACCTACCTTTCCAAATTCCCGCGCATTTATTTGCCGCCTGCTTTCCACTTTTACCGTTCTATGGTAAACTGGCTTTAACGTTACGGAAAGCATTGCTGTCCGCAACACTCTCGGCGCGCTGCAGCGCCCCCTCCCGCGGACGAAACCCCGCCCTCCCGAGCAAGGAGCCTCGGCGGCGGCACGGAGCGAGAGAAAGGGACTGCAGCGATGTCCGAATCTCGGCACTTAGCTGTGTCGGGGACCGCCTGAGAAGCGGCTGCGCCGTTGGCTAGAAGGGTCTAGCGACGCGCAGTACAGCTCAGACCGGTAGTCGCAAAGGTCGCGTATGAAAAGTACACGGATGTCGGTAAAGCGTCGGGATGGGATCCACCTGCAAGCGACACATCGCTACACCCAAGTAGATCGATCAGGATCAGTCTTCGGACAGAGGGCATGTTAGCCCCGAGCGGCCTGAGCGCTGAACGAGCGCAGCCGTGACCTGATCGAAAGCCGATCTAAGCCCTTTCCGCGGAGAGGGCTTAGGTGGGTTTTCTTAACAGAAAAAGAAAGCGTGTTCTTTGACGACGTTTTCTCTAGAATGAGAAAATCCCGACTCGATCTCTCGAGACGGGGCTTTCACATGGAACAAAAACATTATGGCAGAAATCATACAATCCCTGAAGGAGTCGTTTGACGGCAAGCTTCAGAAAGTACCTGATCATGAGGAGATTGAGTTCTGGTTTGCCAGAGACATCATGGAACTCCTTGGATATGCTCGATGGGAAAACTTCGTTACGGTTGTTCAAAAGGCAATCACTTCGTGCGAGTCAACGGGATTTGAGCCGCGCGATCATTTTCGTGGCGTCACGAAGATGATCACGATAGGCAAGGGCGGTACAAGAGAAGTTGAAGACTTCATGCTCACTCGCTACGCATGCTACCTCGTCGCACAGAACGGAGACCCAAGAAAACAGGAAATAGCTTTTGCACAAAGTTACTTCGCTGTTCAGACAAGGAAGCAGGAACTAATCGAGGACCGTTTAAAGCTTCACGCCCGCCTGGAGGTTCGTGAGCGACTTCGCGAATCTGAAAAGACGTTATCTAGAAACATCTATGAAAGGGGCGTTGACGACAAGGGATTCGGAAGAATTCGATCGAAAGGCGACTGTGCGCTGTTTGGTGGACACACTACCCTAGCCATGAAAGAGAAGCTTGGCGTAGTCAAGTCACGACCGCTAGCAGATTTTCTTCCTACCCTGACGATCGCCGCCAAGAATCTGGCCACGGAAATGACGAATCACAACGTCACGCAACGCGATCTTTTTGGCGAAAAATCAATAACCGCAGAGCACGTTCAGAACAACCGAAGCGTTCGCGAGATGCTTGGGCAACGAGGAATCAAGCCCGAAGATCTCCCCGCAGAAGAAGACGTTATGAAGCTCGAACGAAGAGTTAAATCGGACGAACGAAAGCTTGCAAAAGAATCTGGCCTGTTGACCAAAATCCCAGTGAAATAACGCGCATACAACAAATCTTTGTTTTTCAACTAGCCCTCGGCACACGCCGGGGGCTTTTTTATTGCCTGAACATCATGCAAAAAATCAAAGACTTCGAGACCTTCGCCGCCGGGTACTTCCTCGGACTCGGCATTAAGAAGCCGACCGCAGAGGACATCTGCAGGCTCAGCGTTGAGTGCAGAGCGTTCGCCGCTGCGCTCAGCTTCTACATGTTCACAGACCCCTATGTACTGTCGAAAGTGCGCACGCCTGACAAGTACGAGGCGGTCGCGAAGAACATCCAGTGCTTCATCCAGGCACTTCCGTAAAAGGCTACGAGGGCAACGGCATGACGCAGATATGTGCCGATCTGGCGGCTCACTAGGCCAGATCCCAAAGCCGGGGCATCTGCAGACGAGAGGCTTTTGCGTTCACCCCGGCTCCCTCACCCCACTTTCAACAGAAGGCATTCACGTGCCGCCGGCCACTTCATTGTGGAGCTCTCCTTGGCGGCATCTGAATGCCTTTTTTTTCATTTTTCGGAGGCGTCATGAAGCGCTTTATTACTTACCTCGACGACCTGGCGAAGCGGACCTACTTCGGCACGGATGGTACCGAGCCTCAGCGCTCCGGCGTACTCGGGTACCTCATCGATGGCCTTGAAGGCCTCCTCGGATTCTTCGGCCTCGTGATCCTGCCGGCAATGGCTGCGGCCACTCTCTACCACTGGATTTTTGACTAAGGAGATCGGCATGGCATGGAACTACCCAGACGGATGTGGTCCTGACGACTACGAAAAGTGGTGCGGCCCCGACCCTGACGAAGAAGACGAGGACGAGGACGAAGAAAGTTACGACGAAGAGGACGAGGACGAAGGCGAGGTGCTCGAATGAGCTTCTCCGACCCGGTCCACATCATCGACCACATCCCACAGGATTTCGACATGAAAGCAAACCACCGACGCCGGCGATACAAGTTGCCGGCACAGCCCCGCAAGGAGGCACCACAACAGGCTCAGACGGCGAAAGCCCCTGAGCCTTTTTCATGCGAGCGCCATGGACGCGTCTGGACGCTCATCACCTTCTTCGGTGCGCTGGCCATCGTCGCCGGAGCGCTCATCACTGGAGCATGGGAATGACCACCATCAAAGAAATCGCAAAGATGCTTCACGCACTTGGCCGCAAGGCCAGCATGGACAGCGCTCGAGAGTACGTGCTTTCGCACTACGACTCTGTAATGCCAGCCTACTGGCAGGACTCCCACGCCTCACTTAAGGTGCTCGACGCGCTCATGGAAACGCGCATCGCTGACAGTTATGAAAGCTCGCCGAAGGCCACGCTCAAGATCTCAACCGAACTCGATGCAGCGATCGAGCACGCGTCCTGGCTTATCTACAACGAAGTGCTTGAGCTCGAGTACGACGAGCACCCTAAGCCCGCACACGACGACAACATCGCACCGGAAGAAATTCCCTACTAAGGAGAGAAACAATGACCGCAATTAGCACTGCTGCCATGAGCCGCGACGAATGGCTCAAGGAGCGCACGAAAGGCATCGGCGGCTCTGACGTCGCCACCATCCTCGGGCTCAACCCGTACAAAACTCCCCTGCAACTCTGGGAGGAAAAAACCGGCAGGTCCTCTGGATCCGCGGCCGGTGAATCCGCGTACTGGGGAACGGTCCTCGAGGGCGTCGTCGCAAAGGAGTTCAGCCAGCGCACCGGCATGAAGGTCCAGAAGGTCAACTACATGCTCTCGAAGGGTGAAGACGGCTGGATGCTCGGCAACATCGACCGCGCAGTGGTCAACCCCGCGATTGCCGGCCGCGTCTCCGTACTCAAGCCCGAGAAGGTTGAAGAGTGCGGCCGCCTGCTCTCCACCGACATCGGCCTCGAGTGCAAGACTGCGAGCGTCTACATGTCGGAACACTGGGGCGACTCTCAGGAAGCTGAGATCCTCGCCGGAAAGATAGTGACGGAACACAAGATCCCGCTCTACTACGAGACGCAGATTCAGTGGTACATGGCCGTCACCGGCATCGAGACCTTTTATGTTGCCGTCCTCATCGGCGGCCAGGACTTCCGCATGTACGAGGTCAAGCGCGATCAAGACGTCATCGACGCCATCGTCTCCAAGTGCCGTGACTTCTGGGAAAACCACGTGCTCAAGGACGTCCCGCCGGCACCCATCAACGTCGACGACATCAAGAAGCTCTACGCAAAAGACTCCGGCGAGATGACCGAAGCCACAAACGAAGAAGCCACAGACATCGGCGAACTCCGAAACCTCAAGGAGCAGATCAAGTCCCTGAAGGAACAGGAAGAAGCCGTTGCCTCCCGTCTGATCATGGCCATCGGCGAGAAGACGGGCCTCACGCTCGGCGGTAAAAAAGCCGTCACCTACAAAGCGATGAACACCACGCGCTTCTCTTCGACTGACTTCAAGAAAGAACACCCGGACCTTTATCAGGACTACGCAAAGACCACCAGCACCCGCGTTCTCCGACTCGCTTAATTCAGAAGGAACAAACACTATGTCTACTACCGACGCTCTCAAACAACAGATCGCTCCCGCTCAGCAGCAGACCGCTGTAGCAGCTCCAAACCGCCCGGTAACGCTCATCGACGTCGTCCGCTCCACGAAGTTCCAGAAGCAGATGTCTCTTGCCATGCCGAAGAGCATGACGCCCGACCGTCTGACTCGCATCGTCATGACCGAATGCCGCAAGACCCCGGCGCTCCTCAAGTGCGCTCCGGAAAGCTTCTACGGTGCCGTCCTTCAGTGTGCGGCCCTCGGCCTCGAACCGGGCTCCGCTCTCGGGCATTGCTACCTGCTGCCCTTCGGTAACGGCAAGGACCGCTCCGGCCGCCCGAACGCTCAGCTCATCATCGGCTATCGCGGCATGATCGACCTCGCCCGACGCTCCGGCCAGATCATCAGCTTGCAGGCCTGGACGGTGCACGCACAGGACACCTTCAACTACCAGCTCGGCCTCGAGCCTGACATTCAGCACGTCCCGGCATCGACCGCCGACCGCGGCCCTGTCACTCACGTCTATGCAGTCGCCAAGCTCAAGGGAGGCGGCATCCAGTTTGAAGTGATGAGCCGCGCAGAGATCGAGAAAGTGCGCTCCACGTCAAAGGCCGGCAACTCCGGCCCGTGGGCAAGTCACTGGGATGAAATGGCAAAGAAGACCGTCATCCGCCGCCTCTTCAAATATCTGCCGGTCAGCATCGAGGCCGTCCGCGCAGTCGAGATCGACGAGAAGACCGACCGTGGCGAAGCTACTACCGACCAGGACTTCCTCGATGCCGAGTTCATCGAAAAGGGTGACTTCAACGACGCGCCGCAGATCGAAGCGGCCCCCGAAGAACCCGCTGAATAACTACTAAAAATTCCCCGACAGAGAGGCCGGATCATCTATCACCGGCGCTTCCCCTCTCTGTTGGGGAACCCTTTTTTCTGTGAGTGAACAAATGAAATACAGGCTGAAAGACCGCGAGCTTCAAAAGAAGCTGGACGATTTAACTGACGGCGACTTTTCCAAAAGACTTAGTGCAGAAGGCGAGCGCATGGAAATAATGACAAATTGCGGCAGGCATTGCGTTCTGTGGTTTGGAAAGGCTCGACGGTTCGCGCTATATGTAGACAAAGATACCTTAGACATAGAGCCTCCAAAATACAACCCTCATGTGTGGAACCGTTGGCCTGACGTTACTCCCCCTCAAGACATTCCGATGAAAGTCAAGAAGGTTTCGCCTTATGGCACTGAGGAATGGTGCTGTCGAGTATGGGTTGAAGACCTCGGCGTTGGTTTTCCTTCTGGCGATGCGTGGTGCTTGGTTTATCTAACGGACCGTAAAACCTCTCCATTCATGGGGAGGATATAAGGCCCAAATGGGCATTTGGTC
>ERZ791785.684-NODE-684-length-25437-cov-3.210385_pt1 | contig 25437 bp, 24 predicted proteins | sample MGYA00509947_ERZ791785 | MGnify/ENA primary metagenome ERZ791785 (study PRJEB30046, sample SAMN00791982) | human gut metagenome | study: EMG produced TPA metagenomics assembly of the A metagenome-wide association study of gut microbiota in type 2... | reverse complement strand
GAGTCAAAAATGGCTATATCAATGGCTAGACAAGGTGGAATGGGTATAATCCACAAAAACATGTCAATAGAAGAACAAGCTTCAGAAGTAGATAGAGTTAAAAGAAGTGAAAGTGGCGTAATAGTAGATCCATTCTCTTTATCAAAAGGTCACACAATACAAGATGCAGATGATATAATGGCGAAATATAAAATATCAGGAGTTCCAATAGTAGATGAAAACAACATCTTAATCGGTATAATAACAAACAGAGATATAAAATTCGAAACAGATATGTCTAGAAAAATAGAAGAAGCTATGACTACTCAAGAGCATCTAGTAACTGCAAAAGAAGGTGTAACTTTAGAGCAAGCTAAAGACATATTAGGTAAACACAGAATAGAAAAATTACCTATAGTTGATGACGAAGGTCACTTAAAAGGATTAATAACTATAAAAGATATCGAGAAGAAAATACAATATCCTAACTCAGCAAAAGACAAAAGAGGAAGACTTCTTTGTGGAGCTGGTGTAGGAATAACAGGCGATTTATTAGAAAGAGTAGATGCTCTTTATAAAGCAAAGGTCGATATAATCGTTTTAGATAGTGCTCACGGACATACAGTAAATGTAATAAATGCCCTTAAAAAAGTAAAAGCAGCTTATCCTGATCTTCCTGTTATAGCAGGGAATGTTGCTACAGCAGCAGGATGTGAGGATTTAATAAAGGCTGGTGCAGATTGTGTTAAGATAGGTATGGGACCTGGTTCTATATGTACAACAAGAGTAGTTGCTGGTATAGGTGTACCACAAATAACAGCTATAATGGACTGTTACGAAGTAGCTAAAAAATATGATATTCCAATAATAGCAGATGGTGGAATTCAATATTCTGGAGATATCGTAAAAGCTTTAGCAGCGGGTGCTAATGTTTGTATGATGGGCTCAATGTTTGCTGGAACTGAAGAAAGTCCAGGAGAAATAGTTTTATATAGAGGTAGATCTTACAAAACATACAGAGGTATGGGATCTATAGCAGCTATGGAAGATGGCTCAAAAGATAGATACTTCCAATCAGGACAAAAGAAATTAGTTCCAGAAGGCGTAGAAGGTATGGTTGCTTACAAAGGTAAAGCAGAAGATATAGTATTCCAAATGATAGGCGGAATAAGATCAGGAATGGGATACTGTGGTGCTCATACTATCGAACAACTACAAGCTCATGCTGAGTTTGTAAAAATAACAGCAGCTTCTTTAAAAGAAAGTCACCCACATGACATAACAATAACAAAAGAGGCGCCAAATTATAGTACACAAGGAGATATGATGTAATGAAACATGAATTAGTGCTTGTTATAGACTTCGGAGGTCAATACAATCAATTAATAGCTAGAAGAGTTAGAGAAAATAATGTATATTGTGAGATAATATCTTACAAGACAGATATTGAAGAGATAAAAGCTAAAAACCCAAAAGGTATAATATTCACTGGGGGACCAAATAGTGCATATTTAGAAGATTCTCCACAAATGGCAAAAGAAATATATGATGCAGGTATACCAATATTAGGTATATGCTATGGTATCCAAACTATGTGTCACACTTTAGGTGGAACAGTTAGAAAAGGAACTGCAGCAGAAAAAGAATACGGAAAAACTGCAATAACTTACAAAGAATCAAGATTATTCGAAGGAATGACAACTAATTCTGTATGGATGAGTCATACTGATAGAATAGACACAGTTCCAGAAGGATTTGAAATAATAGCATACACTGCTGATTGTCCAGTTGCAGGTATACAAAATGTAGAAAAGAATTTATATGGAGTTCAATTCCACCCAGAAGTTGAACATTCACAAGAAGGTTACATGATAATCAAAAACTTCTTATACAACATATGTGGTGTTAAAGGAGATTGGACTACAGATTCATTCATAAAAGATAAAGTAGCTGAATTAAAAGCAACAATAGGAGATAAAAAAGTACTTTGTGCATTAAGTGGTGGAGTTGACTCATCAGTAGCAGCAGTACTTGTTCATAAAGCAATAGGTGATAATTTAACTTGTGTATTTGTTGACCACGGTCTTTTAAGAAAAAATGAAGGTGACGACGTAGAAAGAATATTTAGAAATACTTTTGACATGAACTTAATAAGAGTTAATGCAGAAGATAGATTCTTAGGAAAATTAAAAGGCGTTACTGAACCAGAAGCAAAAAGAAAAATAATAGGTGAAGAGTTCATAAGAGTATTTGAAGAAGAATCAAACAAACTTGGAAAAATGGACTTCTTAGTTCAAGGAACAATTTACCCTGATATAGTAGAAAGTGGACTTGGAGGAGAATCAGTAACAATAAAATCTCACCATAACGTTGGTGGACTTCCTGAAGATGTTGATTTCCAAATAGTTGAACCACTAAAAGAATTATTCAAAGATGAAGTTAGAAAAATAGGTTTAGAATTAGGAATAGAAGATAAACTAATATTCAGACATCCATTCCCAGGACCAGGTCTTGGAATAAGAGTTATCGGTGAAGTTACAAAAGAAAAATGTGACATATTAAGAGAAGCAGATGCTATATACATGGATGAATTAAGAAAAGCTGGTTTATACAGAGAAATATGGCAAGCATTCGCAACATTACCAGATGTTAAAACAGTTGGAGTTATGGGAGATGAAAGAACTTATGCATACTTAGTTGGTCTAAGAGCAGTTTCATCTTCTGACGGAATGACTTCTGACTGGTACAAAATACCTTATGATGTACTAGAAAAAATAGCTAACAGAATCGTTAACGAAGTTGATGGAGCTAACAGAGTTGTGTATGACATAACTTCTAAACCTCCTGGAACTATTGAATGGGAATAAAGATTTCTAATAATTAGACAGTATTAACATTTAAATAAACATATATAAAAGTAATCTTAAATACAAAAAGGCTGTAGCAAAATTAATTTTGCTGCAGCTTTTTTGATTGTTAATTTTAAAATGTTTGGTAAAATAAAAGTAATACTATTTAATAAGGGGTTGATTATGATGGAAATGTGGGATATTTACGATAAAGATAAAAAAAGAACAGGAAAGCTTATGAAGCGAAATGACTGGAATATGAAGCCTGGCGAATTTCACTTAACTGTAATAGGAATAGTACAAGATTTAGAAGGAAGATTTCTTGTTACTAGAAGAAATTTAGATAAAGAATGGGCTGCCGGATGGTGGGAGTTACCAGGCGGGGGTGTAAATGCTGGTGAAGATTCTAAAGATGCTATCATTCGTGAAATAAAAGAGGAAGTAGGAATAGATGTTTCAAATGCGAAAGGTGGACATATATACACTTATAAAAATGAAAGCCCAGCAGAAAAAAATAATTATTTTGTAGATGTATATAATTTTGTCTTAGATTTTAAAGCCTCTGATATAAAGGTTCAAGAAGAAGAAGTTTTAGAGTTTAATATTGCTACTCTTGAAGAAATACAAAATTACGAAAAAGAAATAGGATTTTTACATTACAACAGCCTAAAACCAGCTTTTGATAAAATTATGAAAAAACAGTCTCCATCTATGGATGCATGGTTAAAAGAAGCAAAGGCAGATCCAGTAGCAGCAAAGGTCGGCATGTTTTTAGTACATAACGGTGTTGTTCGTGAAACTGCAAAGGCAAAAGTAAGACTTGGGGAAGATGTAGCAAATATTAAGAAAATGGAATTTTCTTATGATGAACAAAAAGTTGCTGATGCAGTAGCTGAAGCATATAAACTAGAAGGTATATACTATATTAAAACATGGCTTAATGAAGGAATATTAGATATTGGCGATGATATAATGTATGTTCTAATAGGTGGCGACATTCGCCCACATGTTGTAGATGCACTTCAATTTTTAGTTGGAAAAATAAAAAACGAATGTGTTATAGAAAAAGAAATTATTTAGATATAAAAAGCTGACTTTCAAAATATAAGCAAGTCAGCTTTTTATTTAATAAATTATTTAAAATCTTGATTTTATAATTGTTATTTTGTAGAATTGAAAAGTATGATTATCTTAAAAAAGTATAGTAAATGTATTTTGATAGTGGGAGTATACAATATACTACAGGAGGAAAGAGTAGATGAAATCAATTTATTTACTACTGACAAAATCAGATACCTATGTGTCTAAGACAATTGGGTTAGCGACATCAGACAAGTATACGCATATTTCTATATCATTTGAAGAAACTTTAGAACCATTATATAGTTTTGCGAGGAAATACAAAAGAACTCCATTGCCTGCTGGAATAAGACATGAGGCTTTATATAGCGGATTTTATGAGAAATGCAATCATATTCCATGTGCTTTATATGAGTTAAAAGTTAATGAGGAAACATATGAAAAGGCGAGAAGCCATGTTGATGATATGATGGAAAATGCAGATTGTTATAGATATAATGTTTTAGGACTTATTTTATGTAGGATGAATATTGCATATGATAGAAAGCGACGTTACTTCTGTTCGGAATTTGTAAGCGAGGTCTTAGAAAAAAGCAATGCAATTGAACTTCCAAAACATCCAAGTTTAATGCGTCCAGCTGATTATACAAATATAGACGGTATAAATTGTTTATTTGATGGAAAATTACATGAACTAAAAAGCAGTATTCGACCAGGGTATCAATATTGCTAAAAAACACCCTTGTACGGAGTTTATCACTGCACAAGGGTGTTTTTAATTTATTATACCAATATAAGAACATTTTTAAACATTTGGTGTATGAAGGATTGAACGATTTTTTATCATTAAATCTTCAAATGACTTATGGTCTGATTTATATCCAATTCCTTCGCGTTTTGATTTTTCATCAATGATTTTATATGCCATACATGCCTTTTTAATTCTTTGTTTTTCCATAGTTGTTTCAGATTTATAGATAATTTTTTCAGAAATAGGTAAATCTTTTTCATATCTAGGTTTTATAAAATAAAGTGCATGTTTTATTTTTCCACTGTTGTATAGAGATTGAATAGTAGAACCATTTTTTAGATGTTGAAGATGCCAGTCGTATTTATATGTGTGAGCTACATGTGTAACATTATCAAATTTTCTTTCAAAATCTAGTGCTGTTTTTTCCATAAGATTAAAACTAGTTACTTCTGAATTATTTATTCTAGGTAATAAAATAATATTTTCCTTTTTAACTCCTAATTCTTTAACGGCATCTAAGAATTCACGTTCTCTATATTCATATTTTTCCTGATTGCTCAAATTGCTATATTTCTCATCCTTAAAAACTTTTATCCCTGTACCATAAGATACTAAAACAACATATACATTGTCAGCCCCTCTTTCCTTTATGGCCTCGAGAATTGCACTACCAGCCCAAAGAGTTTCATCATCTTCATGTTGTGGATAAAAAACAACTGTATCTCCGAAATTAGATTGCTCATAACTAGTACTTTGCTGCATTACCCCAATAACTGCCACTATTAAGAATGAAATAATGAGCATAGTTATATTTTTATTCATATAATTTTCCTCCCCTAAAATATTTGATTAAATGATGATTTTTTAAATAGTTTATTAAAATATATTATACTTTATAAATCATACAAAAAAATTACATTTAGGTAACATTTTGATTACATTTATGTCATAATAGGATAAAAACACATTAAGAAAACTTATATTACTATATATTATTTTGGTTAGATTAGTGATATAATTACCTCAGAAAAATAAAGAATAAAGGGGATTTTTAGATGGAAATGCTAAGAAAAGATCGTATGTTAAATCAAGGAGAAACTATTGATATTTTAAACAGATCAGAATATGGGATTCTTTCAACAGTGGGAAAAGATAATGCACCTTATGGCGTTCCACTGAATTTTGCATATGTAGAGGGCGTTATTTACTTTCATTGTGCAAAAGCAAATGGATATAAAATTATAAACATAATAAATAATAGTAATGTTTGTTTTACAGTAGTAGATGATGTATGTTTACAACCAGAAATATTATCTACTAAATATAAATCAGCTATTCTATTTGGAAAAATTTCAATAGTTGAAGATATTGAGGAAAAGAAAAAAGGGTTAGAAGCACTTATAAAAAAATTGTCACCAGAATATATGGAAGTTGGAATGAAATGTATAGATAAAAATACAGACAAAACATATATATTAAAAATGGAAGTCGCTGAAATGACAGGTAAAGGGAAAAAGTAATATATAAGGGAAGAACTTAAGAAAGCAGCAGAAATATTAGAGGGATAACTGATATAAATACTGCATTTAAAGATGCAAATTATTATACAAAAGATCAATTAAAATAAATATACATCAAAAACATTTTAGAAAATAACCTCATGCAAGAATATACCTTGTGTGGGGTTATTTTTTTAAACGTTACGAATGTTTATTGCAAACTCTATACTGCAGAGGGGTTTTGCCAGTAAATTTTTTAAACATTGTACAATAATAATTTTGGTTATTAAATCCAACAGACAGTGCAATATCAAGCATATTTAAATCTGTTTCCAAGAGCAATTTTTTGCTTTTTTCAATCCTAAAATGATTTAGAAAATGACAAAATGTATGACCAGTTGTAGTTTTGAAAGTACTACAAAAATAGCTTTTATTTAAATTTAAATGCTCACATAAATCTGTAATATTTATACTTTTATCATAGTGTTTATGTACATATTCGATAGCTTTTTTTATATGAGGATTGAAACTTTTAGTAGACATAGTCTTATTAAACTTATCAGTTGCAATACTTAAAAGTATTTGAGCACAATAATCAAAACAATGTAAAGGGATATAAGTTATAGAGTCATTTGTTTTTCTTGAACTACAAGTAGAAATAGGACCAAGTACAAAAAAACCTCTATATTTATTTGGTTTTGAAATATTTACAATTTTATAGCAAATATCTTCTGAAATTTTTATGCTATGATTTAAGTATTCCTCTCCACTATGAACTAATGTATAAATATCTTTTATAGGAAAATATGTTTCTAATTCCTCATTATATCCAATTTTATATATTTCATTTAGCTCATAAGAAATTGCTTTAACAGGTATTTTACAGCAATGATAAAAATCGTTTAATGTTGAAGTTATAAGATTCATTATGTCTCTCCTCAAAGTTGTTTATTTTTAATAATCAATGTGTTGCAAAAAAATAATATATTATCACTAATTAATGATAATTACTATCAATAAATAATATATCATTTATATATAAAAAGTCAACTAATGTAGCTATATATAAATGATATATCATTAGAAACAAAATAAAAACATAAAAAAGATATTGACTTGGAGTTCACTTAAAGGAGTAATATTATATTAGATTTTAAATAAATAGGGGGAATAGAAATGGCAAATAAATCATTAGTAACATATTTTTCAGCAAGTGGTGTAACAAAGAAAGTTGCAGAAAAACTTGCAGAAGCAGCAGGGGCTGACTTATTTGAAATTAAACCAGAAGTAGCATATACAGAAGCTGATTTAAATTGGATGGATAAAAAAAGTCGTAGCAGTATAGAAATGAATGATAAAAGTTTCAGACCAGCTATAGCAGAAAAATACAATAACATGGCAGATTATGATGTTGTATATATTGGTTTTCCGATTTGGTGGTATGTTGCGCCAACAATAATAAATACTTTCCTAGAAAGCTATGATTTTTCAGGAAAAACTATAGTTTTATTTGCAACATCTGGTGGTAGCGGGTTTGGAAATACTGTAGCAGAACTTAAAAGAAGTGTTTCTGATACAACAGTTATAAAAGAAGGAAAAGTCTTTAATAGCGGAGTAAGTAAAGATCAATTATCATCTTGGGTTAATGACTTAGGATTATAGAATTTTTAATTTAAAAAGTTTTAGAGGAATCTAAATAAAAAACACCTCAATTATCGGAGTGAAATCTAATAATTGAGGTGTTTTTATTTATAATAACTTAAATATATTAAAAATCAACCAAATATAGTGTAAAAAAAACCAAATATATTTAAATTTAAAATAGCAAATACCATATATAATAAATAATGTTAATGAAAATCAATATCAGAACTTGGTAAAGGAGATAAAAAGTATTTTAATAGGAGGAAGATGATGAATAAGAAAAATATTTTTAAAATAGCAGTAGATATAGCGATGATAGCATTATTTGTTACATTTTTTAATATAGGATTATTAGGATTTAAATTCCACGTTATAGGTGGAATTATATTTGGAGCACTTATATTAGTACATATTATAGTAAATAGAAAATGGGTAGTTAATATAACAAAAAGAATATTTGATAAAAATTTAAAAACAAGAACAAGAATTTCGTATATAATCAGTTTTTGTTTATTAGTAACAGTTTGCGCTATATTAGTAAGTGGTATATGTATAATGAAAGCTGCAAATTACGATAGAGTGATGTTCTGGAAGATGCTTCACATAGGAGCTTCATATTTATCAATAGCTCTTATAGGACTTCATTTAGGACTTTACTGGAACTTTGTAAGTAATTTTTTCAAAAAAATGTTCAACATAAAAAATTCTGGAACAATGTCAATAATAATAGCAAGAATAGTAGTTGTTGCAATTTTAGTTTTAGGAACTTATAATTTACATACTCAAGGATATTTTACAAAAGTGAATAACACACTTTCATATGCAGCACAGCATATAGTTCCACAAGATATTGAGGCACCAGAAGGTGGAGGACATTACAAAAAAGAAAGTTTATCTTTCCTACAATTAATCAATGTATATGGAAGTATGATGGGAGTATTTACTATCGGAACTTATTATGTTGATTCGGCAATTAAGAAAAATAAAAAGACAGCTAAAAATAATAAAATGAAACAAGCAAGTTAATATATTAATTACTTGATAGACGAATATAATTGTGATAAAATTAGCTTTAGATTTCAGAATTAAAAATAATAATTTTATGGTTTTCTAGGGTTCCGTAGTTTGTACTAGCTGGTCCGAGAGAAAACACACAAGTATATTTGTGGACACGGAAGGATAAAAGCCTGGGAGATATTTAGCGATATTTCCTAGGCTTTTTTTGTATTAATAGGAGGTTTTAAGATGAAAAGTAATTTTAGTTATAAGGATATTTATGTTGAAGATGGGAAGAAAGTATTAGAAATGAACATACTTCCAGAAAAGTATTGTAATTTTGACTGTGTATTTTGTCCAATCGGAAGGTCAAAAAATAAAATAGATGAACCTGTGTCATTTGAAGATTATAGTTCATCTATTTCGGAATTAGATAGTATAATAGAAAAAACACAACCAGATTTAATATTTATAAATTCAAAAGGAGAGGCTTTAGTAAATGATAAAGTCAGCCAAATTATAGACTTTATAAAATCTAAAGGATTAAAAGTAAGACTTCTTTCTAATGGGTATATACTTTCAAAAGATGAGTATATAAATATCGCAAATAAATGTGATGAAGTTATAGGTGAAATAAAAGCTATAACAGAAGAAGATTTTAAAAAATTACAAAGACCAATTGAAGGATATACATTAGAGAACTATATAGAAAATATGGTTTCATTCAATAAACAGTACAACGGAAAGTTCATATTTGAAATTACAATAATTAAAAAATATAATGACGATGAAGAATCGGTTCAAAAGATAAAAGATGTAATAAAAAGAATAAAACCAGATAAGATTGAAATTGTGAGAATTGATGATGAAAGAATGAAAAAGACAATGTGGGTTGATGATGAGAAATTTGAAGAGATAAAGAGAGAATTAATAAATATATAGCAGAAAGGGAGTATTTAAAAATAGTTTTTTATTCTATTTTTCGATACTCCCTTAATTATATATTTATCCAAGATTAAATTTGAAAATTAGTATATTATATAAATAGAGTATTAAATAAGATATCGAATTAATTGGGGGGGTTAAATTGAAAATTACAGTAATACATGGTCAGGGTCATAAAGGGATAACTTATAAAATGACAAAAACAGTATTAGATTTTTTAGCAGAAGATGATGATGAAATAAATGAATTTTTCTTGCCGAAAGGTGGACCGAGATTTTGTGTTGGATGCAATACTTGTTTTATGAAAGGGGAAGAATTTTGCCCCGATGCAGATAAAGTGCAACCGATAATAAAATCTATGGAAGAATCGGAAATAATTATACTAGATAGTCCGAATTATGTTATGGAAATGAGCGGAAATATGAAAAACTTAATGGATCATTTTGCATATAGATGGATTACTCATAGACCCCATGCAAATATGTTCAAAAAAGTCGGACTTACAATAAGTTCATCAGCCGGTGCACCTCCAAGTAACACTGTAAAATCAATGGCGAAACAGCTTAAATGGATGGGAGTACCCAAAGTATATAAATTTCCTTTAATAAGCAATGCTTTAAATATTTCAACAATATCATCTAAGAAAGAAGCTGAGTTAAAACAAAAAGCAGAAAAAATAGCATCAAAAGTAAAAAGAAGAGCACAAAATCCTCATGCTAGTTTAAAGGGAAAAATAATGTTTTATATATTTAGAAAAATGCAATCATCACCAGATGCAGCTTGGAATCCGAAAGATAGAGATTGGTGGATTGAGCAGGGATGGATAGAAAATGTCCGTCCGTGGAAATAATATAATAAAAATTATTAGTAAACTTATTGACTTGGAGTTAACTCAATAATGGATGAAGAAGGAGAAATAGCATTAAAAGTTGAAGGCGGAAAACACCTAAAAGAAAATTATGTTGGAGCTCATATAAAAAATTATGACTCTATGTTAATGTTATCTCACTTTAAAGGCCATGCTATGGTAGGACTTGGTAGCAGAGAATACGAAATAGTTAATTTAGATCAATTTAAAAATGGAAAAAATAAACATATAAACTTTAGTATATAAAAAATATCACAGGACATAATATTAGTGTAAAGCAAATACAGATGCAGGAGGCGAACAGTGATGAAAACACATAGTAACCACAGCATCCATACTACGGATGCTCCACCAGAAGGCATAAGCGAGGATGGACCAAAAGACAGGTAAGGTCGGGCGCAGTCTATCAATTGTGACCGACGGTAATTGTTTTACATTTTAGAGAATCTACTTAATTTCGTACTTAATTGTATGAACCTAAGTAGATTCTTTTGTTGTATCTAAAAATAATTAAAAAACAGTATATATTCAAATAAAAAGTTTATTAATTAATATATAATAGGAATAAAAATATTTTTAATTTAATTAATAAATAATAAAAGGTTAAACAACGCTATTGGGAGGGATATCATGGATAATTTAATATTAGTAAAACCGACAACCGATTTAAAAGAGCAAGCATTAGATTATAGACAGGAACATTTTGAGAAGGGAGAAAAAATCATTAATGGAAGTGCACTTTTAGATAATTTAACTTATGAAGAATGGTTAGAGCACTTAGAGAAAAGCTCAAATCCAGATACAGTATCAAAAGATTGGGTTGATGCTACTACATTTTTTGTAGTCAGAACTTCTGATAATAGAATAGTCGGAATGGCAGATATACGCCATCGTCTAAATTATTTTTTATCAATTTGTGGGGGACATATTGGATATAGTGTTAGACCATCGGAACGAAAAAAAGGTTATGGAACGGAAATTTTAAAACAGGCTCTTGAATATGCAAAGACAATAAATATAAATAATGTTATGCTTGCATGTTATAAAGAAAATGAAGGCTCAAGAAAAATAATTGTGAAATGTGGGGGAAAGCTTGAAAAGGAATTTACCTATATAGATGGCAAAATTATTCAAGTTTATTGGATAGACAATTAAATAACCGAAATAACTTATATTCATGGTAAAATGTTATGAAAAGCTATGAAAATTATGGGAGGAATATATGACGGCGAAAAAATCTTATTTCAAGAAAGTTCTAATCGGCTTATTCGTAGTAATACTAATATGTATAGGTGGATTTTATATCTATGCATCAGATTACTATCATGCAAAAGATTACGAAGTTTCAAATATAAAAGTAGAGCAACAAGATAATTATACAGTGTATGGAGACACTAATAGCAAAACGGGATTAATATTTTATCCTGGAGGAAAAGTAGAAGCGAAGGCATATGAACCTATATTAGCAGGTCTTGCAGAAAAAGGAATCTGTGTCGTACTTGTAGAAATGCCATTTAACTTAGCAGTGCTTGATTCTAGTGCAGCTGACGGTGTTATTAATGAGTTTACAAATATACAAAATTGGTATATTGGAGGACATTCACTAGGTGGTGCTATGGCGGCTTCATATGCAGCAAATTATCAAGATAAATTAAAAGGTGTTGTTTTATTAGCAGCATATCCAACAAAAGAATTAGATATTCCTGTTTTATCAATTTACGGAAGTGAAGATGGTGTTTTAAATAGAGAAAAATATTCTGATTCTATAAAAAATGCAAATAATCTTTCTGAAATTGTGATAGATGGAGGAAATCACGCTCAATTCGGAAACTATGGAGAACAATTGGGAGATAATTCAGCAAAAATTTCTAGTGAAAAACAATGGAATGAAACAATTAAAGAAATATTAAACTTTATGAAATAAATAAATTTATTTTAAATATATAAATTAAAATCTCTTTTCTTGAGCTAAGATAAGGGATTTTTTTGTTTATATCATCTTGTATGTGATATATGTCATTGAAAAAATATGATAAAATATATAAAGCCTAAGTATGGAATTAATTAAAAAATTATTATAAATATAGGAATAATATAAAGGAGTATTTACAATGAAAATCAAGAAGAGTATATGTCCATATGACTGTCCTACTTCATGTGGATTAGTTATAGAAACAGATGGAAAAAAGATATTAAAAGTTAAAGGTGACGAAAATCATCCAGCAACACAGGGGTTAATATGCAGAAAGATGAGAAACTATGAAGAGTCTGTTCACTCTAAGGATAGAATTTTAACTCCATTAAAAAGAATTGGCAAAAAGGGAGAAGGAAAATTTGAAAAAATAACATGGGAAGAAGCAGCACAGGAAATAACAGATAAGTGGAAAAAAATTATAAAAGAAGATGGTCCGAGTGCAATTTTACCAGTTTATTATTCTGGAGTAATGAGTGTTATTCATCGTAATTGTGGAGATGCATTGTTTAACAAGATGGGCTCATGTTCTTTGGTAAAAACTCTATGTTCATCGGCAAAAGGTGCAGGATATAATTCTGTAATGGGTTCTACCGGAGCATTAGATCCGAGAGAACTAGAAAATAGCGATTATTATATTGTTTGGGGAAGCAATATGAAGGCTACAAGGATTCAAGCACTACCAACTCTTATAAAAGCAAGAAAAGAAGGGAAGAAAGTAGTTCTTATAGAGACTTATTCAAAGCCGATGGAAAAATACTGTGATGAAGTTATTTTAATAAAACCAGGAACTGATGGAGCATTAGCACTTGCAATGATGAATGTTATGGTGGAAGAGAATCTTCAAGACGAGGAATTTTTATTAGAAAAATCAATAGGATACCAAGAATTCAAAAAAACTTTAAAACAATATACTCCGAAATGGGCAGAAGAAATCACAGGAATTCCTAAAGATGCAATCATAAAATTAGCAAGAGAGTATGCAAGTGTAAAAGCGCCTGCAATAATTCTTGGAAGCGGAAATTCCAGATATACAAATGGAGGAATGACAGTAAGACTTATAACAATATTATCGATTTTTACAGGAGCAATAAAATATCCAGGTGGAGGATTATGTGGAGTTTCACCAACTTCGATATCTTATATTAAAAAAGACATAATCGCTAGACCAGATTTTAGAACAAACAAAGCTAGGGTTATAAATATAAATCAAGTTTCATCAGCATTAGTAGACGAAAATCAACCTATAAAGAGTTTATTTGTATATGCATCAAATCCAATAGGTTCTATAAGCAATCAAAATAAGATGATAAAAGGACTTATGAGAGATGACTTATTTACAGTAGTACATGAAAGGTTTATGACAGATACAGCAAAATATGCAGATATAGTGCTTCCAGCTACTTTTTCTGTTGAACAAGATGATGTGTACACTTCTTACGGATATTGCACTTTGGCGACTGCAAATAAAGTTATAGAACATCCAAAAGAATGTAAAAGCAACTGGGACATGTTCAGATTGCTTGCAAAATATATGGGATATGATGACGAATATTTTAAAAAGACAGAAAGAGAGATTTTTGATGAATTAATAGAAAAATCACTAGAAGACGTGGAAAACTTGACACAGGAACAAAAGTATATATTGAAAAATGGGGGAGCAATTTCAACACCATTTGAAAACCATATGGATATAAAAACAAAAAGTGGAAAAATACAAATTATAAATGATGAAATGGAAGAAAGAATCCCTCGATATACAGAGAATATAGGTCAAAATTATCCGCTTAATTTAGTAGCAGTTCCAAGTTGTGAAACTCTAAACTCTATATTCTTAGAAAAAAATAAAGTTGTTGAGAAAAGAGGAAAAATAAAAGTAAAAATCAACAGCAAAGATGCATCAAAACGAGATATAAAAAATGGTGATGAAGTCGTTTGCTTTAATAACTTAGGTGAAGTTGGTTTTATAGCAGAGGTTACAGATACAGTAGCCCAAAATACAGTAATAGCAGAAGGTGTGTATAATAGAGATTTTGCCATAAATGGAAAGTTGGTAAATGCTCTGCATGACGATAGATTATCGGATATAGGTGAGGCAACTACATTAAATTCAAATACAGTTGAAATTAAAAGAGTATAAAATTATAGTATCAGGATTAAAAATGAATTAAAATAATTAATGAATGTAGTAAATTTATAAATTAAAAATAAACAACAGAAGGGGAAGAGTATGTATAGTATAGGCGTAGATGTTGGAGGAACAGGAATAAAAATAGGAGTTGTAGACGAGAGTGGGAATATCCTTTATAGAGGAAATTGTGTGACAGATGTTACAGGTGGATTTGATAAAATTATTTCTGATATTCATGATGTAATTGAAGATATAATAGACCAAAATGATATAGAAAAAAATCAAATTAAATCTATCGGATTTGGAATTCCAGGATATATTGATAGATATGGAAAAGCTAACTGTGTAAATTTAAATTGGAAAAAAGTTGACTTTATACAAAAATTAAAAGAGACTTTTACAGGTACAGATATATTTGCTGAAAATGATGCAACAGTTGCAGGGTTAGCAGAAAGTAGATTTGGAAGTACAAAAGAACACGATACATCAGTTATGATAACTCTTGGAACTGGTGTAGGTGGAGCAATTATAATAAATGGGAAACCATTCAGTGGCGCACATGGTGTAGGTTCTGAAATTGGACATATGATGATTGGTGATGGATGGTATAAATGTAATTGTGGAAATACAGGATGTTTTGAAACTTACTGTTCAGCAACTGCAATAATAAAATATGCACAAAAACTTTTATCAGAAGGAGAAGAAAGTATAATATTAGATATATGTAAACAAAATATATCTGATATAAATGCGAAAATGATATTTGATGCATATAATCAAGATGATGAAGTTGCAAAAAAGGTTATAGCTAGATTTAAAGATTACCTTGCAAAAGGAATTGCAAACATAGTAAACACAATAGATCCAGGAATTATAGCTATCGGAGGAGGAGTATCCAAATCAGAAGATATAATTTTAGATGGATTAAAAGAAATGGTAAGAGGCCATCTTGTTTATAAAGAAGAGGAATTTGCAGATATTGTAATAGCAACATTAGGCAATGATGCCGGCATAATTGGCGCCGCAATATTGGGATAATAAAATAAAAAATTAAAACGAGTCCGAGTTATTTTATAATTTCTCGGACTTATTTTATTTTAAAAATAAATTATAAAAAAATAATTGACATATTAGAAAAGAGTTACTATAATTTAAATTAAGATAATGATAATTAGTATCAATTATAAATAATTAACAATAAATAATAAAAATCAAAAAATATTACCCAAGAAAGGTGGAGATTAGAAATGAGTAAAATAGCAGTAGTATATTGGAGTGGAACAGGAAACACAGAAGCAATGGCTAATTTAATAGCTGACGGAATAAAAGAAGCAGGCGCTGAAGTTGAAGTAGCTACAAGTGATTGCTTTGGAATAGATGATGTAGATAATTATGAAAAAATAGTATTAGGTTGCCCATCAATGGGAGATGAAGAATTAGAGGATTCAGAATTTGAACCAATGTATTCATCAATAAAACCAAAATTAAATGGTAAAAAAGTAGCATTATTCGGATCTTATGGATGGGGTGAATGCGACTGGATGAGAGATTGGGAATCTGATGCAAAAGATGCTGGAGCAGTTCTAATATCAGAAGAAGGATTAACAGTTAATGAAACTCCAGAAGGAGATGCATGCGACGCTTGTAAAGAATATGGTAAAAAAATAGCACAAGCTTAATAAATAAAAATCCCCGAAACTTATTCATAAAAAGAGAGTATATGTAAAGATAGAAGATATTTTTAATACACATAGTATCTTATAGAATATAATTAATAAATGTTAAATACTAAAATATAGTTTATATTGTTTTAAAACCGAAAATAAAAAAGTAAAAAATAAAAATGTTCAAAATATAAAACTTAAGAGAGATGTAAGCCATATCAAGGGAGGATAAATAATTTATACCTCCCTTTTCCCGTATTTAAAGTTTTTATTGACATATTTTTACAAAAGGACTACTATCAAATTAGAATAGAATATATGTCTTCGGGGCAGGGTGAAATTCCCTACCGGCGGTAAAGCCCGCGAGCTATGAAAATAGTTGATTTGGTGAAATTCCAAAGCCGACAGTATAGTCTGGATGAGAGAAGAATGTTTAAGAATTTAGGTAATATTGAGCTCGGAGATTTTTTCTTCGAGCTTTTTTAATTTTTAATCCGGAGATATAAGAAATTTGGAGGCATAATAAATGGCAAAATATTATATTGGATTTGATTGTGGCACACAAAGTGCAAAAACAGCACTATATAGAGATGACATGGTTTGTATGGCAAAAACACAAATAGCAACTAATCTAAAGTGTCCAAAATCAGAATGGCTTGAAATGGATGTGGATGATTACTTAAATGGAGTAATTGAGGGGATAAAATATTGTATTGAAACTAGTTGCATAAATCCTAATGATATAAGGGCTATTTGCGGAGATGGTGTTATTTGTGGAATTGTAGGGGTGGATAAGGATTTGAATCCCATAACTCCATACATAAATTATCTAGATTCGAGAACAAAAGAAGACGCGAAATGGCTTAATGAAAATGTGGAAGATATTTGGGCAAGCGAAAGTGGAAATGCATATGTCGACTCATTTTATCCACCCTTATTTGCGCGCTGGTTTTTAAAAAATGTAGAAGGATTTAAAGAAAATGGTGCAAAACTTTTGAATAATGGGCCATATGTTTTGGCAAAATTAGCAGGGTTAAAGGCTGATGATGCATTTATAGATTGGGCAACTATTTCTGGTTGGGCACTTGGTTATGATGTAATAAACAAAGAATGGTCAGAAAGACAAATGGAGCTTTTAGAAATACCGATGGAAATGTTGCCTAAAATCGTTAAACCATGGGATATAGTAGGAAAATTATGCGATGAAATGGCAGAAAAACTGGGTATACCATCTGGAATTCCGATTGTAGCAGGGGCAGGTGACACAATGCAATCAAATATCGCTTGCGGAATAATGGAACCAAATATGGCTTCTGATGTTGCGGGGACTTGTGCGATGTTCACAGTTACAACCGATGGTATAAATGAAAAATTAAGCACAAAGGATTCTGGTTTGATTTTCTGTAGCGGAACACTTCCAGATACTTATTTTTACTGGGGTTATATAAGAACAGGAGGCTTATCACTAAGATGGTTTAGAGATAATGTTTGCGACAAAGTAGATGACTCAAAATACTACGATGAGTTGCAAGAAAGGGCACAAAAAGTTAAACCTGGTTGCGATGGAGTTTTATTCCTTCCATATTTGCAAGGAGGTTCTGTTGGAATTGAAAATGCAAGTGGTGCATTTTTAAATTTAACAACTAATACTGATCAAGGAATAATGTGGCGTGCTGTACTTGAGGCAATAGGTTACGATTATATTTATGTAGCTGATATGTATAGAGCAGCGGGCTGTAATTTAGATAAAATAATCGTTACAGAAGGCGGAAGCAAGAGCAGTTTATGGAATCAAATAAAAGCCGACATGCTTGGAAGCGAAGTAGTCACATTGCAAAATGTTGAAGGAGCTGTGCTTTCCGATGCAATACTAGCGGCCTATGCTGTTGGTGATATAGATGACTTAAAAAAGGCACTTTTAGATGTTGTAAAAGTAAAAAGAGTCTATACTCCAAATGAAGAAAATACTAAGTATTATAGAAAAATGTTTGGAATTCAACAACAGATAATAAGAAGTGATATGAAGAGTGTATTTACTCAACTAGAAAGAATGAGAAATTTATAAAATATAATATAAAAATAAAAATGGATTCTATATTTCAATGTATAGAGTCCTTTTTAAATTAAAAATACCAACTAAATGGAAAAATTATAAATAAATTTGATTGACACTTATTCAATAAAGTACTACTATCATATTGTAAGAAATTAAATAAGGTAATCTAGGGGGCAAAATGAGGGTATCAAAAGATCCAGAAATAAGAAAACAAGAGATTATAGATGTAGCTATGCAAGTTTTTGCGGAAAAGGGCTACGAGACAACAACTATGAAAGATATAGCAAAGGCAGCTGATGTGGTACCTGGTTTGTGCTATCACTATTTTAAAAATAAGCATGAATTATATGAAACTGCTGTAACTCAATATGCGAGAGAATGTAGCGAACCATTTGTAATACTGTTTAACAGAACCAATTTATCTTTAGATGAAATAACAACTAAATTAGAGAAAGTTATAAAACAAGTGGAAGAAAACTACAAGTATAAAAAATTCTTTGATAAGTCAGGTAATGAAATTTTCAATAAGCAACTTGAATTTTATATGGGAAAAGAAATGGAGAAATCTATGAAAAAATATATTCAACATAGGATAGATAAAGATAAATTTGAAATAGATGATACTGATTTATTTACGAAATTTTTTATAGGTGGTCAAATGGCAGTTATGAACTGTAATAAAAAAGATATTGATGAAAAAATAGAATTTTTAAGAGGAATGCTAAATAAATTTAAAAAATAGATTTAAAAGAGTAGCCTATAATAGGCTACTTATTTTTTTGTAAAAAATTTTAAATATAGGTTGACAACTATACTTGTCATAGCGTATTATTAATTATGACAATAATAGTTGTCATAATGACAAATAAAATAGTCAGGAGGAAGTTATATGCCGTTATATAATCGTTTAAAAGAATATAGAGCAAAAATCAAAGTGAATCAGACAGAAATGGGAAATTTAGTCGGTGTATCGAGACAAACAATTAGTCAAATTGAACGTGGAGATTATTCTCCATCAGTGACATTAGCGCTAAAGATAGCGAAGGTTTTAAATGTAAGTGTAGAGGAAATTTTCAGTTATGAGGAGGATGAGGTAAATGAGTAGTAATCGTGTAGAGGAAATTAAAAAAGAAGATAAGAAGGCTTTTAAAAGTTTTGCTATTATGATGGTTATATCAGCTATGATAGGAGCCGTAATAGGAGGGGGATTTAAATATTTACAAGAAAATCTAGGAGATAACTTATCAGAATTTCTTGTAAATAGACTTATGATGATTACTCCTTATGCGAGTTTAGTGTTATCTATACTAGTAATAATAGTGAGTGTTGTTATTTATAAAAACTCAAGAAAAAATTTAAAATTATGGAATCAATCAGATGAACAAGAGGAAATGATAGATAATATAGAAGAAAAATTGTCATACTTATTGTTATTTACATCAGTGAATTTAATATTAGGATTCTTCTTCTTTGGAGCAGGAATGGGATTGTTCTCAGAAGATTCATATGGAAAAGTAATTTTATTTTTCTTTGGATTTATAGTGTGTGTAGTATCAACTGTATTAATTCAAAATAAGGTTGTTAACTTAGAAAAAGAAATAAATCCATTTTTAAATGGTAGTGTATATGATTTTAAATTTAGTCAAAAATGGCTTGATAGCTGTGATGAAGCAATAAAATTAAATGTATACAAAAGTTCTTTTAAAGCATATAAATCTATTACAAATACATGCCTAATACTTTGGATAGTATGTGTGTTAGGATATAATTTCTTTGATTTTGGAATTATGCCACTAGTAATGGTTACAATTATATGGTTAGTTCAGACAATAGCTTACTGTATAGAGTCAATAAAATGCTCAAAAAATAAGATAAATTAGAATGAAAACTTAATATAATTAAAACAGGAAAGTAGGAGTAAATCAATTGGTATACTTCTACTTTTTTTGTAGTACATAGGAAATGATGTTAATTATTGTTACATGTGCGTTAAAAATAGAATTTAGAAAATCCTTATGGAGTTATTAGAAAATAAGAATTAAAAAATAAATAAGTTTTTTACAAATATTGTATTATAATATTTTTAGAACACAGTATATATGTGAATCAAAAACAAGGGGGATAACACAATGATACTAGATATTAATAAAATTGAAGAAAAAGCATTGGCAAATTTTAAAGGTGGAGAAAAGGCATTAAATGCAAGAATGCATGTAGACGAAAATAATAAAATAATCTTTGGAAGATTAGAACCAGGGGCATCAATAGGGGAACATACTCATGAAACTAATAGTGAAATAATATTTTTCACATCTGGTAAAGGTAAAGTAATATATGATGGAAAAGAAGAAAGAGTAGAAGCTGGATTATGTCATTACTGTCCACAAGGTCATACTCATATATTAATAAATGATAGCGATGCTGATTTAACTTTCCATGCTGTTATACCAGAACATCCAGCAAAATAATAATTTAAATTAATACATAAATAAAAAGGTTCAATAGTTTAGAAACTATGTGAACCTTTTTTCACTAAATATTATCCGATAACTTTATATACCTTAGCAGAATATGCAGGTAATGAAATTGATATTTGATAGTTTTTGCCTGCTCCAGCCATTTCTTTTTTAGATAAATGTTTTGGATTTTCTAAAGTAGTGTATTTGACATCGCCATGTGGAGAATAAGTGTTTCTTGAATATAAATGTCCAGCATCTTGGTGATATAAATCGATAGAGTCTATAAGTTCAGGAACTTCCTCGCTTTTACCGCCGTATTTTTGCCAATCAGTATTTAAGATTAATTCAAGTTGGACAGAGTCATCAAATTTAACTGAATAATTTTCATAATTATCGCAGTAAGTATTTAAGAATATCACAATTTTTTCATCACCATAGATTCTTTCATACACATAGACACATTTTTCTGTATCATCAGCTTGTATCCATTTATGACCTGTGCGAGAATATTCGTTTTTATACAGAACTGGTGAATTTAGATAAAAACCATTAAGGTCGTCGATAAATCTTTTAAAAGAATCATGCATAGGATATTCTAATAGATTCCAGTCAAGTTCTCTTTTTTCATCCCATTCTCTAAAATGTCCAAGTTCATTACCCATAAAGTTTAATTTTTTACCAGGGTGTGTGAACATATAAGTATAAAGTAATTTCGCTTGGCTAAATTTATCTTCATAAGACCCCCACATTTTATCTAAGATAGTTTTTTTACCATGAACAACTTCATCATGTGAGAAAGGAAGAAGGAATTTTTCATTGTAAAAATACATCATAGAAAAAGTTATTTTATGATATAGATTGCTTCTTTGCCAAGGTTCTTTTTCAAAATATGAAAGTGTATCATTCATCCAACCCATGTCCCATTTATAGTCAAATCCAAGACCGCCTTCTTCAACAGATTCAGTAACTTTAGGGTAGTCTGAAGAATCTTCGGCAATTAACATAACGTCTTTATGAAGCTTTTGCAAATTCTTGTTCATAATTTGTAAAAACTCAATACCACCTTCATTTACACCACGATTTGAATCACCTTTCCAATATATAAGATTGCTTATCGCGTCCATACGAAGACCATCTATATGATATTTTTCAATCCAGAAGTTTGCAACAGATTGAAGAAAACTTCTTACTTCACCACGATAATAATTAAAACTATGAGAACCCCATTCAGTATAACCAATATCATGATTTGGATATTCGTATAGAGCTTCACCGTCAAATTGGCAAAGCGAATACGAATCGAGAGCAAAGTGAACAGGAACAAAATCCATAATTACACCTATGTTTTCCTTATGGCATAAATCGATAAATGCCATTAAATCTTCTGGTTTACCGTATCTAGCAGTTGGACTGAAAAATCCAGTTATTTGGTATCCCCAAGAACAGTCAGATGGATGTTCACAAAGGGGAAGTATCTCTATATGGGTATAGTTATTCTCCTTAACGTATTTTATAAGTTGTGGAGCTATTTCCATATAATTAAACCATCTTTCGGTTATATCGATAGGCTTGTTTAAATCGTATTCAGTATTTATGTAGTTTTCTAAATTTAAGTCATGCCCAAGTTGACTTGCATTTATGCTTTTGTCCCCACCAATAGATGAATTTTGTTTAAGAACTCTAGATTTTAAAACATCTTGATCAGTCTTTTGTTTCCAAGAACCGAAGTGAAGTTCATAGATGTTTAAAGGTTTATCAAAATTCTTGCTTCTATTTAACATCCATTGATTGTCGTTAAATTTATATGTATTTAAATCAACTATTCTAGATGCACTTTTAGGTCTAAGCTCCATAAAAAATGCATATGGGTCAGTTTTTTCCGTACAATTGTCATTTTGATCAAATACTAGATATTTGTAATACATTCCTAATTCAGCGTTTTCAGAAAAATAAGTAAAAATGCCGCTTTCTTCTATTTGCTCCATTTTTCCATTAGATCCATCCCAACTGTTGAAGTCACTTATAATTTGGACCTCTTTTGCGCTAGGAGCATAAACCCTGAAAATAATTCCCTTAGTACCATTTTTGCTGTAAATATGAGCACCAAAAAACTCATAAGCATCAAACATAGTTCCACAATAAAAATCATGCATGTTTTTCATATGTTTATCATCCTTTCTAATATATTTAGAGGGTTTTTATATATACTTTTATTATATATAAAATCATATACCAAGAACAATAAAATAATGGATATAAAAGGAAAAAATATAATAAAAATGCGTAAAAAAGTTGACAAATAATTCCATAATGTGCTACTATTTTTCCATAGAAATGAATATTATTATGATATTAAGTGGTCAAATTTCGCCAGAAGTTTGAATAAAAGGAAATTAGGTTAGAATCCTAAGCGATCCGGTCACTGTATTCTAGGGAGCAATACTTAATAATCCATTGCATGCCATTTGTATGTGAGAAGGAAAGTAACGCGTTGATCTGTAAGCCAGGAAGCCTGCTTAATATTAGTTAATTAGGAGAGCTTCCGCGAGAGCGCCACCTAGATATCATGATAATCAAGGGATTAGTCTATACTTTTTTAAGAATATAAAATAGAATTTTTAATTTTAGAACATAATTTAAAAGTATAAAATAAAAACTTGATTTGGATAAGATATTAGAGGTGTCTACTTTAGTTGAAGTAGGCACCTTTTTAATTAGATTTTCAAAAAGCATTTTACTCTACAAAATAAATTCCTTGTAGTATGTAAATATCTATTGAACTCTCCTCGAAAGCAAATCTATTTGCACACATTCATTTCTAAAAAACATTATTATAACTTTGAAAATATATAAAATGGGGGGAAGAGTTATGCAAGCTACTCAACAAAAAGCTAACCAAAATAATTTACTAGAAAAGGTGTTTAAATTAAGTGAACATGGTACAAATGTGAAAACAGAAATAATCGCTGGTATTACTACATTTATGACAATGGCATATATATTAGCGGTAAATTCAAATATGCTGGCAGAGGCAGGAATGGATGCGGGGGCTGTATTTGTTGCAACTGCATTATCAGCAACAATATCATGTTTCGTTATGGCATTTTTATCAAATTATCCAATTGCACTTGCACCAGGAATGGGGCTTAACGCATTCTTTGCATATACGGTCGTTTTACAGATGGGATATACATGGCAAATGGCACTTTTAGGTGTATTTATAGAGGGTGTGTTATTTATAATTTTAACGGTTACAAGTTTAAGGGAACAAATAATAAATTGTATCCCAAAAGATCTTAAAAATGCTGTTACAGCAGGTGTTGGACTATTTATAGCATCAGTAGGAATGACAAATGCAGGGATTATAAATACTGCAAATGGGACATTGGCATTATCGAGTTTACACGATCCACTTGTAGTATTAAGTGTGGTAGGATTAGTTATTGCAGGAATATTAGTTTGTAGAAATGTAAGAGGAGCATTATTACTATCAATATTATTAACATCAGCAATAGGAATGTTGACAGGAATAGTAACTTTACCAACAAAAATAGTTTCACTTAATGTTCCATCACTAGCACCAACTTTTATGCAAGCCTTTAGCGTTCCGCTTGAAAAAATATTTAGTTTGGATATGGTGATAGTGGTATTTACTTTCTTATTTATGGATTTATTTGATTCAGTAGGATTTTTGGTTGGAGTAGCAGCAAAAGGAAATCTAATTGATGAAAATGGTAAAATACCAAAAGCAAAACAAGCCATGTTGGCAGATGCGATAGGAACTACTGTGGGGGCAGTTCTTGGGACATCAACAGTTACTTGTTTTATGGAAAGTTCGGCAGGAATCAGCGAAGGTGGAAAAACAGGACTTACTGCATTTACTGTTGGGGTTTTATTTGTATTATCTCTATTCTTAGCGCCATTATTTATAGCAATACCATCACAAGCAACAGGAGCGGTACTTATAATTGTGGGGGTTATGATGGCTAGCTGTTTTAAAGAGATTGATTTTGAAGATTACACAAATGCTATACCAGCATTCTTAACATTTATTCTAATGCCACTTACAAATAGTGTTGCAGATGGAATAATATTCGGTATAGTATCTTATACACTATTAAAATTAGTTACAAATAAAAAAGAAGATATAAATATTTCATTAATAGTGTTAAGTTTAATATTTATATGCAGATTTGTATTTTTAAAATAATATTTGCACTGCGAATAAAAAGTAAAAAGGGATTTAAGGGATTTGATTTATAAAATATATGCTGTTGTATAAAAATTGGTTTATGCAACAGCATTTTTAGTTTTAAATTAAAAAAAGACACAGTTATATGGTAAAATAAACTTGAAACTAAATGGTAAAATAATCCTAAAACAAAATAAAAAAATCATTTTTTAAAAATATGTATTGATAAAGTATGAATATTAATATAGAATACAAGTGTATAGTTCGTTAAAATGAATAAAAATACGAAAATAAAAGGTTAAAAATAAAATTTAGTTAAGAATTTTAAATTTGATACAAAATTAAGTTTTAT
>ERZ791785.680-NODE-680-length-25556-cov-2.908317_pt1 | contig 25556 bp, 23 predicted proteins | sample MGYA00509947_ERZ791785 | MGnify/ENA primary metagenome ERZ791785 (study PRJEB30046, sample SAMN00791982) | human gut metagenome | study: EMG produced TPA metagenomics assembly of the A metagenome-wide association study of gut microbiota in type 2... | reverse complement strand
CCTGGAAACCATGGACCATTTCCTTTTGAAAATGATACTGGTTTTACTAATTTTTTAAGTAGTGACTTTAATGGAAGACATAGAAGAGTATATAAGAATGAAAAAACTTTAAGTGAAGCAGGGGAGAGACTTAAAAGTTTAGGAGTTAAATTTCTAAATGAAGCATATGAAATAAAAAGAGGAGATAGTTCTCTTTGGGTATCAGAGCTTTTGTATAAAGAACAATTAGATGTAATAACTAATAATGAATATGATAATAATGCTATAAACATAGCTGTAACTCATTATCCAATGGAAAGTGTATTTGATGATGAGAACTATAGGCAACACTTATCACAATACGAACTAGTATTGGCAGCACATTATCATGGTGGACAGTGGAGAATACCAGGGATAGGAGCGTTGTTTATACCAGATATAAATAAAGCAGCATATTTTCCATCACAAGATAGAGTAAGTGGGCTAACAGAAGTAGGGGGAATAAGACAATATGTAACAAGGGGATTAGGAGCAGGAGGGACCTATGAATTTATGCGATTTAGATTTTTTAACAGGCCTGAAATTAACCTGATTACATTAATAAAAAATTATGATAAAGAATAAAAGTAAAATGGCAAGTAAAGATATAAATAATCTTTAACTTGCCATTTGCTTTTTTTATAATTAGAGAAGATATTTATTATTTGAATTAATTAAAATCTTTTATTTTGCTTAGCATGCTCTTCTATTTTCTTTTCATCAGTATAACTATAAGCAGATGTTGGATTATTTACATTGCTCATAGAAGTAGGAAATTTAATTCCAGCAGATGTTATAGTACCATCAGTTCTATTTTGTTTATTATTTGATTTTGCCAATAGAGACACCTCCATATTTTTAATTTGACGATTACCAATTATAGTTTGTAATTTGTCATCTGTTATTCTTAGCGTATCATTTGAAACTTGTAACTGGTAGATTGTCATTTTTAATTTGTTACTTAGCATTTAATATGTTTTATTATAAATTTGTCATTTGCCATTAGGCATCTGAAGTTTGCAATCTGTCACTTATCATCTATAACATATTGTTCTGGAAAATTATTGTCTTGGATTTAAATCTAATTCATCATCTAAATAAGGTCCTTCTGTGTAGTCAAACTCTGGACAAGCTATGTTGTTACATACTATTGGATCTTTTAATGGATTAGGTAGTTTTGTTTCACTTCCATCAGGAGCTTTACTAATTAATTCATGTTCTTCAGGTTTGTACCAAGTTCTTGCTCTTGGAAGATAGTCTCGGTTTTTATCATAAGATTTTTCAATTTCAGCATTTTCTTTTGTTATCTTAGAACTCATAAAAATTCCTCCTAACTGAATTTTTTAAGTTGAATTTATATAAGATTTACTAATATTAATTAACTTAATATTAAGTATCCTATAAACTTAGTATTGCTAAGTGATAAGATTTAATTCATGGCAATTGGAGAAAATAAATATGGTATAATGTTAAGCGAGGTGATTTTATGAGAATATTATTAGCTAGTGACCTTGATAAAACTTTGATATTTGATAATAAGATTTCAGAAGAGAATAAGGATGCTATTAGAAGATTTAAAGAAGCAGGAGGAGTTTTTGCTATCTCAACTGGAAGACCTTACAATGGCGTTGAAAAGGTTATAGAAGAATTAAGAGTTGAGCCGGATTATTTAATTTTAAATAATGGAGCATTAATTATTACAGGTGGTGAAGAAATAGTTCATAGAGAATTTATTCCTTTTAATGTAGTAAAAAATATATTTAATGATATGGACAATGATGAAGTTGTAATTTCTGTAGAGACTGGCTTTAGAACTTATCCAATAGATTTAAAGAGCAAAGGTGCTGAAGCAGCTTTTATATCTGATATAGATTCTACTTTTAAAAATTTAGAGTTAATTGATAAACTAGATGAAGTTTCTGAAGAAGATAAAGAAAAGATTGCTGCAATATCATTATTTTTACCAAGAGTAGATATTAATGAAGTTCAAACTGCTTGTGATTATGTAAATGATAACTATGGAAATTATGTTATTGCATATAGAAATACAAGATTTATTGATATTGTACCTATAGGATGTTCAAAAGGTTCTGGAGTTAAATGGGTAAGCGATGAAGAAAATATTGATATTAAGGATGTTTACGTTATAGGTGATTCATGGAATGATGATTCTATGTTTGAAATAACAGATAAATCTTTTACATTTACTTATGCAGAAGAAGAATTGAAAGAAAAGACAAATTACATAGTTGAAACAGTAGCAGAGTGCATTGATAAATATATTTTAAAATAAATTATAAACATATTTAAGATAATAAATTATACTAAATTAGGATGATATTAAAATAATATATAAAAATTATTAATACTAATGTTTAAATTAAAAAATGCAAGGGATGAGGATTAAATTTATGAGAAAAATGTTGGCAAGTGACCTTGATGGTACGCTTTTATTTAAAGGAAAGGTATCTGATGAAAATAAAGAAGCTTTAAAAAAGTTTAAAACACATGGGGGGATTTTTTCTCTTTCAACAGGAAGAGCTTATAATGAAATAGAATCAGTAATTAAGGATATGGATATAAAACCAGATTATTTCATATTAAATAATGGAGCGTTAATTCTTGATGGTAATGCTGATATAATTCATATAAGCAACTTAGATTATAAAGCGATTAAAGAGATAATATCTTATTTGAAGAAATATACTGATATGGTGTCTATTCAAACAGGATTTAAGTCTTATTTTATAGTTTCAAAATTAACAAAATTAAAAATAAAAATTAGAATTATAATTAAAAACTTTACATATGGTTTAAAGTATAAAGATGAAAGAACTTATGTAAGAAACCTTGATGATATACAAAATGCTAAAAATGAAACATTTACGTTGATGGCTGCTAATTTGAAAGGATATCCAATAGAGAAGATTCAGGAAATTGCCGATTATATAAATGATAATTACGGTGATTATGTTGAATGTTATAGAAATACAATATTTTTAGATATAGTTCCAAAAGGTTGCTCTAAAGGATATGGAGTTAAGAGAGTTGGTGAAATTGCAAATTTAAATATGGACAATGTATATACTATAGGTGATTCTTGGAATGACGATTCAATGTTCCAAGTTACTAAAAATTCATTTACATTTACTTATGCAGAAGAAGGTTTACAGAAAAAAACTACTCATGTAGTTGAAACTGTAGCTCAGTGTATAGACAAATATATATTGATATAATACCCCTTTAAATAGTATTATGTATGTGGGTGAATTATTATAAGGGGATGGACAAATGAAAAAAATAAAAAGATACGCAACATTTTTACTAGGCATAATTATTTTAACGTTAGGCGTAGCGTTAATTGCAAAGGCTGATATCGGAAATGGGTCATTTGACTCAATAAATTTTGGTTTACAGTCAAAGTTTGGAGGGAACCTAAGCTTTTGGGTTGCAGTGAGCTCTTTAATAGCGCTTATAATTGCATCTATAGTAAATAAAAAGATTCCTAATATATTTAGTTTTATAACTGCATATATAGTTGGAGTATTTATTGAAATATGGATTAAGATAACAGAACCAATAGTTATCAATAGTTTAGTTTCTAAGTATTTAGTATTTTTATTAGCAATTGTAATTCTTGCAATTGGAATATCAATATATTTACTAGCTAAATTGCCACCAAATGCAATAGATTATCTAGTACTTACACTTTCTGAAACATATAAGATAAAGCTAGGAACTATAAAGTTAATAGTAGATTTTATATGTATAGTCCTTGCATTAATTGTAAAAGGACCAATAGGAATAGGAACTATATTAGCAACTGTATTGCTAGGACCTATGATAAATATAGTTCAAAAGCCTATAGAAAATATTTTTGTAGGTAAAGAAGAAATTGTAATAAATGAAGAAAAGCTTGCGAGCTAATTTGTAAAGAAAACTTTAAATTACTATAGTAAAAGGGGTGTTTATATATGTATCCAATTAGATTTGAAAACATATATTTTGAAAAGATTTGGGGAGGAAGAGACTTCGAGAACTTTAGAGACAACTTACCAGAAGGAGAAATCGGTGAAACTTGGGATGTAAGTTGTCATGAAAATGGAACTGGAGTAGTAGCTAATGGAGAGTTAAAAGGGAAGACTTTCTTAGAAATAATAGAAGAGTTTGGACATGATTTAGTAGGAACAAAGGTAAGTACAGAAAAGTTCCCACTATTAGTTAAGTTAATAAACTCAAAAGAAAAGCTATCAGTTCAAGTTCATCCAGGAGATGAGTATGCAAAAACTCATGAAAATTCTTTAGGAAAAACTGAAAGCTGGTATGTTGTTGATGCAAAACCAGGTGCAAAGTTAATAGTAGGAACAAAGAATTGTGATAAAGCAACTTTTGCTAAAGCAATTGAAGAAGGTAGAAGCGAAGATTACCTTAATATAATTGAAGTTAAAAAAGGAGATTTCTTCTTAATAAATAGTGGACTTGTGCATGCTATCTGTGAAGGGTTAGTAATTGCAGAAATTCAACAAAACTCAGATATTACTTATAGAGTTTACGACTACGGAAGACCAAGAGAAATTCACGTAGAAAAATCATTAGATGTAATAGACTTTGATTTAGAAGCAATAAACCTTTCAAATAATGAAGTACAAGAATTTGATGGATTCAAGAAGGTTGAATTCTGTGATAGCGAGTACTTTGGAGTTGAAAAGTTTGATATATCTACTGAGTGGTCTGATGAGAGCAATAAAGAGAAATTCTTTATCTTAACTTGTGTTGAAGGTTCAGGAGTAATTGAAGGTGAAAACTTCTCTGAAAAAATTAAAAAAGGAGATAGCTTCTTAATTCCAGCTGCTTTAGGAAAATACACTGTAAAAGGTAAAGTTGAAGTATTAAAGAGCTATCCAAATTAATTATAATTACCATATAAAAAATGGAATTCGTATTTGAATTCCATTTTTTTTGTTATTAATACTACAGAACATCTGAATTATGAGTAGATTATGTATCTGAATTAGAATTTAGTTCAGAATCAGAAAAATCCTCTGGATTTGGTACAGATTCAGAATCATCAGATGGTACGTCTTCTGGTGTAGTTTCAGGAGTCTCTGGAACCTCAGGAATAACTGGTTCTTCAGGTTTAGGAGCTTCAGGCTCTTGAGGTTTTTCTGTAGGGATGTCTACAGGCTCATCAGGAGCTGGATCAGTTGGTGGAGTTACAATCGGTGGAGCAGGTGTTTCAGAACCCTGATTACCATTTCCAGTATTTCCATTGCCAGAACTATTATTTATGTTGCCGTTATAACCTTCTTCATAAGTATTATCGTAATCATCTTCGTAATTATCATTATAACCTTCATCTGGTGTTACATAGTCCTCAGAAGTATCTATAATTTCATCATTAACTTCTTCTTCTGATTCAATTTCCGTATCTATTTCGATTTCATAAAGTGGGTCTTCTTCTTTCTCTATAACATAATCTTTAAGAGTATTCTTGATAGGAGGTCGTTCTTTAATTGATGCTGATTCATTTCTATCAATACTAGCTTGAATGGCATCTATAGAAAAAGTTAAGATTAATGCCAATATTAAGACTACTATTATTATATTTTGTGTTTTTTTTGAATTTAAGTTCATTATCTATGCCTTCCTTTATTATATTTATGCAAATATACAATTCTACATAAATATGGTGAAATCCTCTTTATATTTTAAAGAATAAGAGAATTATGTAAGATATTGTTCTAAGAAATAAGCTACTCCATCTTCATCGTTATTTTTAGTAATGAAATTAGCAATTTCTTTTATTTCATCATAAGCATTACCCATGGCTACTCCTGTACCGCACATTTTTATCATATCTACGTCATTAGGGGCATCGCCAAATGAAACTACATCATTTATATTTATATTAAGTATTTTGCAAAGATTAGATATTGCAAATCCTTTTCCACAGTCCTTATTTAAGAACTCAAATATTTTAGGTAGTGAGTGAATTGCATTATAATTTTCTAAATACTGTGAAGGAATAAGAGGAATAATTTCATCAATCTTATCTTCATCAGCTACAAACATTATTTTAAATAAATTATCAAAACTATCTAAATCATTAGAAGTATCTACATAGTGGACTTTTAAAGGTAAATCGTTATTATCACCATTATCAAAATCATTATGCTTTTCAGAGGCAATAGAAAAATCATGACTAAAAGCTTCTATAGCAACATTAAATGATTTGCCTAAATCAAATATTTCTTTACATATATTTGTATCCATATAGTTTGAATAAATAGGTGAGAAGTCTTTTATAGAATATATAGAAGCACCGTTGTTGCAAATTACAAAATCATCATCTGAAAAAATACCTATATCATTTATATAGTGAATTACTGCATTTAAAGGACGACCAGTTGAAATTACAATTCTAGTACCATTATCAGAGAATTTTTTTAAGATATCCTTTGTATATTGAGATACTGTATGATCACTTCTAAGTAAAGTACCATCCATATCTATAGCTATTAGTTTAAACATCATATACCCTCATAAATTTATTAATACTTTTATTCTACAATATAATAGTTTTAATGATTATCAGTTTATGAAAAAGAGATATTAATAGATGAAATTATTTTATATGAAGAAAACTAATCATTAACATATGTTAATAAAGGTAAGTTAAAATTTAATTAAAAATATAATTATTTAAAGTAATATTATTATGATAAATGTAAAATTCTTTAGGTTTGTAATATTAATAAAAACAGTATATAATGATTAAGTTATAATAAAAAATATAATAATTAAAATAGTAATATTTGATTATTTAATATGAAATATCTTCTGTATTATAGTGGAAGATGTAACTTTCAATTACAAAATATAAAATTTTGATTATTAGTTATGAAACATAATATTTAATTAGGAAACACACTACTCATATAAATTTGTAGGTGTAAGTTCGATTGACTAAATTAAAATTTAGAATCTCATTTAAGAAATTTTTATAAGAAATTTACATATATTTTTAGGAGGATAAAACTTTGGCTGATTTAATTAATGAGATAAAAAAGAGAAGAACCTTTGCGATAATCTCTCACCCTGATGCTGGTAAAACTACATTAACTGAAAAGTTTCTATTATACGGAGGAGCAATAAGACTTGCTGGATCTGTTAAGGCTAGAAAAGCTGCAAGTCATGCTGTTTCTGACTGGATGGAAATAGAAAAGCAAAGAGGTATCTCTGTTACTTCTTCTGTTATGCAATTTAATTATTCTGGACATTGTATAAACATACTTGATACTCCAGGACACCAAGACTTCTCAGAGGATACATATAGAACACTTATGGCTGCTGACTCTGCAGTAATGGTTGTTGACGCTGCTAAAGGGGTCGAAGATCAAACTAGAAAGTTATTCCACGTTTGTTCTTTAAGAGAGATGCCAATATTCACTTTCATCAATAAGATGGATAGAGAAGCTCAAGATCCATTCCAATTATTAGAGGATATTGAATCAGAACTTGGAATTAAGACATATCCAATGAACTGGCCAATAGGCTCAGGTAAAGAGTTTAAAGGTGTTTATGATAGACAAAACCAAAGAATCATAGCATTCAATGGTGGAAATCATGGTTCTACAGAAGTTGAAGCTATTGAAGGTTCTGTAGATGATGAAAAATTCAGAGAAATATTAGGATCAGCTCTTCACGATAAGCTAATGGAAGATATAGAACTTCTTGATATAGCTGGAGACGAGCTAGATATGGATAAGGTTAGAGAAGGTGGATTAACTCCTGTATTCTTTGGATCAGCTTTAACTAACTTTGGTGTTGAGCCATTCCTAGAGCACTTCTTAGAAATGACTACATCACCACTTGCTAGAAACTCAAATATTGGAGAAATTGACCCATTTGATGATAAGTTCTCTGCTTTCGTATTTAAGATTCAAGCAAACATGAACAAGGCTCATAGAGATAGAATTGCTTTCATGAGAATATGTTCAGGTAAGTTTACAAAAGGTGAAGATGTATTCCATATGCAAGGTGGTAAGAAATTAAAGCTTGCTCAACCACAACAATTCATGGCTGAAAACAGAGAAATTGTTGAAGAAGCATATGCTGGAGATATTATCGGGGTATTTGATCCAGGTATATTCTCAATAGGAGATACTTTATGTTCACCATCAAAGAAGTTCAAGTTTGAAGGAATTCCAACTTTCGCTCCTGAACACTTTGCAAGAGTTAGACCAGTAGATACAATGAAGAGAAAACAATTCGTTAAAGGTGTTACTCAAATAGCTCAAGAAGGGGCTATCCAAGTATTCAGAGAAAACCACATTGGTATGGAAGAAATAATCGTTGGGGTTGTAGGGGTACTACAATTTGAAGTTCTTGAATACAGACTTAAGAGCGAATACAACGTTGATATTAAGATGGAAAGACTTCCATTCAGATATGTTAGATGGATTGAAAATGAAGATATTGATGTAGATAAATTAAACTTAACTTCTGATGCTAAGAGAGTTAAGGACTTTAAGGATAGAAACATCCTAATATTCCAAAATGACTGGGGGATTAACTGGGCTCTAGACCATAACAAAGGACTTGTGCTTTCTGGTGTAGGAAAGAGTGACGATTAGTCAGCTCATCTAAGGCGAATAGAGTTGCTTCGCAACTGTCCAATAGTGCCTACGGCAGAGCAATAGTCAGCTAGCGCTGAGGAGAAAGATCACCTTCGGTGAGGAGAAAAGTGCCTTCGGCAAGTGAAAAGCCACCTTCGGTGAAGGGAAAAGATTGTCTTGAGACGATAGAGAAAAGTTTTCTTTACGGAAAAGGTGAAACTTAACCTAATAAGGTTAAAATATTAATAAAAGTCACATGCGTGATTCTATATGGATCAGCATGTGACTTTTTTGAGTTATGTTTTAAATATTAAGCTTTATACTGTTTTAATTAGTAAAACACATGGTATTAAATAAGTGACCAAATGATGTTTTGGTTATAATTCATAGTAGGTTTTTAATTCAATTCATACTTAGTATGGCTTTCTCTTTTGCGTAGCAGACCCTTGTCAGTTGATGAAGTCAAGATTTTCACTTCTGCGCAGCAGAGCTTTTCCTTCGACGAAGTCGACTTTTCATTTTTGACAAAGTAAAACCTTTACCATCTGCGTTAGCAGGCCTTTCACTTCACGCTTGAGCGACTAACATACTCCTTTTGTTAGTATAACGTTTGCATAAAGTGCCTTTTCTGATGTTGCTACTACAGCGTAAGCTTCTTTAGCTTTTTCGTAGAAATCAAATCTTGGTAGAAATCCAAATGAAGTAAATTTATCGAAGTTATTATTTATTATTGTTTCGTATGTATCCCAAATTGTTGGTACTACATCATCTCCAGGTACAACACTCATAAGTGATACTGGTTTTTCTGAATATGTGTCTAGTGGAAATAGTTTTAATATCGCTTCTAAAATTTCTGGAACATTATGTCCATCTAATCTAACGACTCTTTGTCCACAAGTGTTAGATGGGAAGTTTCCATCTGCAATAACTATAGTATCGCCATGGCCCATTTCCATTAATATTTTTAATAATTCTGGTGAAAGTATTGAAGGTATTCCTTTTAACATATAAATCTCTCCTTTATTTTGTTGGTATTTAAATATAATTTTACTAAATAATTATAAAATTTTCAATATTATGAAAAATTTATATTGTAAAATATGGTAAAGATAGGTATAATGAAATCGTAAACAATAAAAAACAAAAAAAAACAACAAGAACAAACAATAATAAGGGGGAGGAGTGATTAAATGAACAATGAAGTAGTATTAACAATGAAGAATATAGACAAGAAGTTTTTAGGTGTACATGCTTTAAAAAGTTGTTCATTAACTCTTAGAAAAGGAGAGGTTAATGCATTAGCCGGTGAGAATGGAGCAGGGAAGTCTACTTTGATGAAAATCCTTACTGGAATTTATCAAAGAGATGAAGGTGAAATCACTTATAATGGTAAAAAAATAGTTTTTAATAATCCAAGAGAAGCTCAAGAGGCTGGTATTGCAATTGTTCACCAAGAATTAAACTTAATGAACCATTTAACAGCAGCTCAAAATATTTTTATTGGAAGAGAATCAGAAGGTTTCTTTTTAAATGATGCACTTTTAAATAAGAAGACAGAGGAACTTTTTAAAGAGTTAAAGCTAAATATTAAACCTACAGAAATAGTTGGCAATCTTTCAGTTGGTAAACAACAAATGATTGAAATTGCAAAGGCTATTTCTTTTAAATCTAACATACTTATTTTGGATGAACCTACAGCTGCATTAACTGAAGCTGAAACTAAAGAGTTATTTAGAATAATGGAGGACTTAAAAAATAAGGGAGTTGCAATGGTTTACATATCTCATAGAATGGATGAGATATTCAAAATTACAGATAGAATTACTGTAATGAGGGATGGTGAATTCATAAAGGAACTAAAAACTAAAGAAACAGAAATGAGCGAAATAATCAAATTGATGGTAGGCCGTAATATTACTTCTAATAAAAAAGAAAAAAGTAATGTTAAAGATGGTGCTGAAGTAGTTTTAGAGGTTAATAACTTAAACTCAAAGGACGTTAAAGATGTTTCATTTAACTTAAAACGTGGTGAGATTTTAGGGTTTGCAGGATTAATGGGAGCAGGTAGAACTGAAACTGCTAGATTAATATTTGGTGCTGACCATAGAAAATCTGGAGTTATAAAGGTAAATGGAAAAGAAATTAATATAAAGGATACTTCGGATGCAGTAAATGCAGGTATAGGATATCTTTCAGAAGATAGAAAGAGATATGGATTAGCCTTAGGACTTTCAGTATCGGATAACTCAGTGTTAGCTAATCTTGAAAATTTTTCAAAAGGAATAATAGTTGATGATAAAAGGATTGAAGATATAAGTCAACAGTTTGTAGAAAAAATAAAAACTAAAACACCATCTGTTAAACAATTAGTAAAAAATTTATCAGGTGGGAACCAACAAAAAGTTGTAATTGCAAAGTGGTTAATTAAAGATGCAGATATATTAATATTTGATGAGCCTACACGTGGAATTGACGTAGGTGCAAAGAGTGAAATTTATAATTTAATGAATGAACTTGTTGAAGCAGGAAAATCAATAATAATGATTTCTTCAGAGCTTCCAGAAATATTACGTATGAGTGATAGAATAGCGGTTATGTGCGAAGGTAAGCTTACAAAGATACTTGATATCAAAGAGGCAAATCAAGAAGTTATTATGAAATATGCTACGCAAAGATAATGAGGGAGGATAAAAAATGGATAATAAAAATGGTTTAATTGAAAAAATAAAAGGTCAAGGATTACAAAAATTATTTTCTTTAATAGCTTTAGTAGTGTTAATTCTTGTATTCTCATTATTAGGACAAAACTTCTTTAGTAAAGAAAGCTTTGTAAATATATTAGATTCATCATACTATATAGGATTTATGGCAATTGGTGTTACTTTTGTAATTATTACTGGAGGAATGGACCTTTCAATAGGAACAGTAATGATGTGTTCAGCGTTATTAGGTGGTGTTGCTTATAACGTATGGGGTTGGTCTATAGGAATGGCATTAGCTTTAATTGTAGTTGTAGCTACTCTTTTTGGATTAGTTAATGGAATACTTATTGCAAAATTAAAGTTACCTCCATTTATAGCAACAATGGGAACAATGTTAATATCTCAAGGTTTAGGGTCAATTATAGCTAAAGTTCAAACACAACGTTATCCTACAGCTTATGAAGAAGCAGGATGGTTTAAATCAGTATTCTTCAAAACTGAAGGTGGCTTCCCAATGGGAATTATATTCCTGGCGATATTCTTTATAGTGGCATTTATAATATTAAACAAAACTCGTATAGGAAGATATGCTTTTGCAATAGGTAGTAACGAAGAAGCAGTTAGACTTTCAGGGGTAAATGTAGATAAGTGGAAGATAATGGTTTATGTAATAAGTGGATTCTTCGCAGGACTTGGAGGAATAATGTATGCTGCAACATATACAACTATTATACCTGGTACAGGTAATGGTATAGAATTACAAGCAATTGCAGCGGTAGTTATTGGAGGAACATCACTAGCTGGTGGAATAGGATCAATAACTGGAACAATAATTGGTGTTTACGTAATGAGCGTTCTTAAAAATGGATTAATGTCTATGAATCTTCAAGGGCAATGGCAAGTATTCTTTACAGGTGTAGTTGTTATTTGTGCTGTATTAATAGATATATATAGAAACAAAAAGGCTAACGAAGTTAAGAAAGACAAAAAAGAAAGTAAAAAGGTTAGAGAAGTGAAATCAACTAGTGGTGCTTTGAAGCAGTAAAATGCTGAAAATATATTTATAAGGTAAAAATGGGAGGGTATATTTATGAGGAAAATCAAAAAAATTGTTAGCCTTGCAGTTACTATTGCATTAGTAGGAAGTTTAGCAGGGTGTGGATCATCAAACTCATCAGGATCATCAGGAACTTCTGAAGGAGGAGATACATCTACTTCAAGTGGAGACAAACCTTATGTAGCAGTAGTTTCTAAAGGATTCCAACATCAATTCTGGCAAGTAGTTAAAAAAGGTGCAGACCAAGCGGCTGCAGATTTAGGAGTTACTATTACTTTTGAAGGACCAGCTTCAGAAAGTGATATAAACGATCAAGTTAACATGATAAATTCAGCTTTATCTAAAAAACCAAGTGCATTAGCTTTAGCAGCACTTGATACACAAGCTGTATCATCACAATTAGCAGAAGCTCAAAAACAAGGAATTCCAGTAGTAGGATTTGACTCAGGTGTTCCAGGAGCTCCAGAAGGACAAGTTGCAGCAAATGCAGCAACAGACAACTATAATGCAGCTACAATACCAGCAGACAAATTATTGGAAGTTGAAACAATAGTAGAAAAGATTAAGGGAGCTACAGCAGCATCTCCAGTTGCTATAGGAGTAGTTTCTCAAGATGCTACAAGTGCTTCACTTATAGACAGAACTAAAGGATTTATAGACAGAGCATTTGAAAAATGCGAAGAATTAGTAGGAGCTGGAAATGTAGAAGTTGTAGGACATGATTCTTACAACAAAAAAGCTACAGGAGAAGCAATAGTTAAGATAGTTGTAAACGTTCCTCCAACAACTTCAGCTACAGACGTTCAAAACTCTGCACAAGCTGTATTAGCAACAGAAAACCTAATTGCTATATATGGATCTAACCAAGGTGGAGTAGATGGTATATTAGCAGCTTCTAACGACGGAAGCGACTTCAACAAAGAAAACGGTAAATATAAAGATATAGTTGCTGTTGGATTTGACTCAGGAAAAGGACAAAAAACTGCAGTTGAAAAAGGTTGGTTCTTAGGATCAGTTACTCAAGATCCATACCAAATCGGTTACCAAGCTGTTGCTTTAGCTGTTAAAGCTATGAACGGTGAAGAAGTATCAGATGTTGATACAGGTGCTAAATGGTACAATCAATCTAACTTCAATGATGAAGATATAAACCAATTATTATATGACTAGAATTTAATGAAATAAAGAAAGAATACTGTTTTTTATGGGCAGTATTCTTTTTTATTTTATGAGAGAGGGGGAGGTTTTGCTGGCGCAAAAGAGCAGTAGTCGCTAGCGCGAGGGCAATAGTTTTGATGACGCAAAAGTCCAGAAGTCGCTGAAGCGAGGGCAATAATTTTGCTGCGCAAAAGTCCAGGAGTCGCTGACGCGAGTGCAATAGTTTTGCTGACGCAAAAGTCCCATAGTCAGATATTGCTGAGAGCGGTGAGTGATTAGGCTAAAGAGGATAAGTCATTTTTGAGTAATAAAATTGGGGTTATGAAGTAATGAGAGGTTTTGCTGGCGCAAAAGAGCAGTAGTCGCTAGCGCGAGGGCAATAGTTTTGCTACGCAAAAGTCCTATAGTCAGCTGTTGCTGAGAGCGGTGAGTGATTGGGTTAAAGAGGATAAGTCATTTTTGAGTAATAGGGTTGGATTTATGAAGTAATGAAAGGTTTTGCTGGCGCAAAAGAGCAGTAGTCGCTATCGCGAGGGCAATAGTTTTGCTGGCGCAAAAGTCCCATAGTCAGCTATTGCTGAGAGCGTTGAGTGATTAGGCTAAAGAGGATAAGTTATTTTTGAGTAACAAGATTGTATTTTGGCAAGATGGACAAGTTTGGGGAGTGCAAAAGAGCAAATATATGAGCAAATATTTTGCTGATACAAAAGTCTGAGATAAATAAATTCTATAATTGTGTTTATTACATTATTAATATGGAGAGAGTTATTTATAATAGGAGTATTTGTTTAGGATGTGGTTTTATGAATTCAGAGATTTTGGAGTTAAGTAGAAGTATTGCTACTGATTCTATCTATATTTGTAGAGAATTAATTAAATTGAGAGAATACTCAATTGCTGATCAATTAAAAAGGTCTTGTACTAGTGTAGGAGCTAACATAGGTGAAGCTATGTATGCTGAAAGTAAGAGGGATTTTATACATAAGTTGAATATTTCAATTAAAGAATGTAGTGAAAGTATTTTTTGGATAAGAACTATTAAAGATAATAGCATAATTGAAGATGAGATCATAATTAAAAGATTATATAATAATTGTTTTAGCATTAAAAGGTTACTATGGGCTACTATAAAAACAACAAAGAAAACCCTCAGTTAATAATAAAACTGAGGGTTAAAAAAATTAAGATAATTATTAGCAAATGTATTATTAATAGTTATAAATGAACCAAAGCCACATTGAATATTTGCGACAGCGAATATTGCGCATTTGCGAAGCAAATCTCTTGGACTGCCGCAGGCACATTTGAACTCGACGAAGTCGACATCTTGGACATTTGCGACAGCAAATCTATTTTATTTATATAAAGGGCCAAAGTTTTGACAGAATCTAAAGTCTGCAGATTCTAAGTCTTTAGTTCCAAACATTCCAGCAGTACTTGGTCTGAAGATTTTTTCTTCTGGTACGTTGTGCATAGCAACTGGGATTCTTAACATTGAAGCCATAGTTATTAGGTCAGCTCCTATGTGTCCGTATGATATAGCACCGTGATTAGCTCCCCAGTTATTCATTACTGAGTAAACATCTTTGAATGCACCTTCTCCAGTTAGGTTTGGAGCAAACCAAGTTGTTGGCCATGATGAATCTGTTCTATTATCTATAGTTTGGTGAACTTCTGGATCTAATTCAACAGTATATCCTTCAGCTATTTGAAGAACAGGTCCTAATCCATCAACTAAGCATATTCTTGACATTGTCATTGGCATTCCAGCTTTTGATAAGAATTTAGAAGAATATCCGCCTCCTCTGAAGTATTCGTGAACTGCTGGCCACCATGTTGTAGCTTCTAAGCAATCATTAACTTCAGCTTCTGTGATTTCCCAGAATGGTTTTAATGCTGGATTTCCTTCTTTATCAGTTTGTCTTCCAGTAGCGTCTATAGTAGTAGCCCCTGAGTTTATTAAGTGGATAATACCGTTAGCAGCACGTCCAGTTAATTCTTTTCCTGTAACTCTCTTAACTGCATCTGGAGACCAGTAAGTTCTTACATCTGAGAATAATTGAGCTGTATTTGTTAAAAGGTGACCAAATAACATTGCAACACCGTTTAATGAATCGTTTTCTGTAGCTAATACATAAGCTTCTCTTATACCATTCCAGTCAAATGAAGAGCAAAGTATAGCTTCCATAAAGTCACCATTTGGCATATGGTCTGTCCAGTGTCTTTGACCTTGGAATCCACCAGCTATAGCATTGTGACCTTCTGATTCTTCAATAAATCCTAATTCAGCAAGTCTTGGGTTTCCAACCATTAAGTCTTTTGCAATAAGAGTCATCTTAACAACAGTTTCCCAAATTTTATCTTTTTCTTCTCTAGTTCTTTGATTTTCAGGAGCATTTTTATCTGTTCCTTCTTTGCAGTTTTCTTTAACCCATGCTAAAGCTTTTTCGTATTCAACTGGGTCATATATTTCTCTATCAAGTCTTCTGTTGATTTCACTCATATCAACATATTCATTTCTCATTCCAAGATATTTTTGGAAGAACTTTTGATCAACAATTGAACCTGCAATACCCATTGAAACAGATCCAATTGAAAGGTATGATCTTCCTTTCATTTGAGCAACAGCTAATCCAGCTTTTGCAAATCTTAATAATTTTTCTTTAACATCTTCAGGTATTTCTGTCATGTTAGCATCTTGAACATCTCTTCCATATATACCGAAAGCAGGTAATCCAAATTGGCTATGTCCAGAAAGAGCAGCAGCTAAGTAAACAGCACCAGGTCTTTCAGTACCATTGAATCCCCAGATAGCCTTTGGTCTATGTGGATCAATATCTATAGTTTCACTACCATAACACCAGCAAGGAGTTACAGTAAGAGTTAAGCCTACGCCTTCTTTTGCAAATTTATCTGCACATCTAGCTGCTTCAGCAACTCCACCTATTGTAGAGTCTGCAATAACACATTCTACAGCTTCACCGTTTGGATATCTTAATGTAGAAGAGTATAAATCAGCAACTTGCTTTGCCATATTCATAGTTTGTTCTTCTAATGATTCTCTAACACCTAATCTTCTACCATCAATAGTAGGTCTAATACCTATCTTTGGATATTTAGTATTTAATCCCATAATTCTAACCCTCCCATATTTAAAACATATACATTCTAAACGTATACATATTTTACAATAATTAGTTTACAACAAAAAAATGGACAAGTCAATCAAAACCAAAATAAACACAGAAAAAAACATGTAAAAAATATTGTTTATGTTGTTTTTATGTTGTATTATATAAATACACAGGTAAATATTTACATAAAGTTAAGCGGGGGTATATGAATTTATGAGCAATTTTTTAGCATTTGATTTTGGAGCATCTTCAGGAAGAGCTATTTTGGTTAAGGTTGAAAAGGACTACATTGATATGAAGGAGATACATAGATTTCCTAATGAACCAGTTTTCTTAGGAGATAAATATGTTTGGGATTTTCCTAGATTATTAAATGAAACTAAGACAGCTCTTAAAAAAGTAGTAGCATCAGGGACAAAAATAACTTCCATTGGAATAGATACATGGGGAGTTGATTATGGTCTTTTAGATAAGGATAATAATTTAATTGGGATGCCTATGCATTATAGAGATGAAAGAAATTATGAAGGCGTAAAAGAGGTTGAAAAGAAAATTGATTTAGAAAGTCTTTATTTAAGAACTGGTATTTCGAATAATACTTTTAATACAGCATTCCAACTTGTTGGTGATAGATTAAAAAGAAATACGATTTTAGAGAATGCAGATTCTTTATTATTTATGCCAGACCTTTTTGCATATTATTTAACTAATGAAAAGAAAAATGAATTTACAATAGCATCAACTTCAGGACTTTTAGATATGAAAAATAGAAATTGGGATAAGGAACTAATAAATGCATTAGGAATTCCTGAAAATATCTTTAATGATATAATTGAGCCAGGAGAAACTTATGGATATTTAACAGATGAAGTAATGGATGAAACAGGAATGGATAGAGTTCCTGTAATAGCAATTGGTGGACATGATACTGCATCAGCTGTGGCAGGTACACCATTTAAAAATAAAGGTAATGCATTTTTAAGCTCTGGAACATGGTCACTTCTAGGGTTAGAGATAGATTCACCAATAATTAGTGAAGAAACATTTAAAGCATCATTAACTAATGAAGGTGGAGTGGGAAATAAGATAAGGTTATTAAAAAATATAAATGGTACATGGTTACTTCAACAATTAAGAAAGAACTGGTGTGAATTCCATGAGGAAATAGGATTCCCAGATATAATAAGAGAAGCTAAAAAGTATGAAGATTGTACATTTAAAGTTAATACAAATGACCAAAGACTTATGAATACGAAGAATATGATTAAATCAATTAAAGAATATTGTATAGAACATGGACAAGGTGAACCTACAGAGTTAGGGGAAATAGCTATGGCTATATATAATGGATTGACTAGTGAGTACAAAGCTACAATAGAAGAATTAGAAGAGATTTCAGGAAGAGAGATTCCAGGTATCAACGTTGTTGGTGGAGGAATCCAAGATAAATTTTTATGTGAGTTAACAATGAAGAGAACAGGAAAAACTTTAATAGCAGGACCTATTGAAGCTGCTGTATTAGGAAATGTTATGATACAAGCTATAGCAAATAATGAGATAGAATCTATTGAAGAAGGTAGAGAACTTATCTTTAATGCATTCAGCTGTGAAGTATATTCTCAAGAGGTTGTCTTAGAGTAAATTGTAATTATCATAACAGTTAAAAACAATAACAGTCTAACTAATACTATATCAAAAATTGAAAAATATACTTTAAATTTACAAAATTTCAGGTATAATTTAAAGATAGAATAAAGAAAAGGTTGTGAAGTTAGTGTTAGCAATAGTTAGAAGACAGAAGATTGTTGACATCATCCAGGATAAAAAGAAGGTTTTAGTGCAGGAATTGGCTGCTAATTTTTCTGTGACTGAAGAAACTATTCGTCGTGACTTAGAAAAGTTAGAAGAGCAAGGAATACTAAAAAGAACTTATGGTGGTGCGATAATTAATCAAGGCACTAATGTAGATATGCCAGTAGATATGAGGGAAATATCTAATAAAGAAGGTAAGATGAAGATTGCTGAACAAGTTTCCCAAAGCATACAAGAAGGTGATACATTAATGCTAGACTCATCTTCAACTGCTTTCTATGTTGCAAAATGTATAAAGAAAAGCAAGAAGAGAGTTACTATAATTACAAATTCCTTAAAGGTATTAATTGAGTTACAGGATACTAAAGATGTAAATCTTATATTGGCAGGTGGAAGCTTTAGAGAAAGTGCTAAGTCATTTGTTGGAAAGTGGTCTGAAAGTGTAATTCAAAATTATTATGTAAATAAAGCTATAATATGCTGTAAAGGTATGGATATAAATAGAGGAGTAATGGATTCTAACGAACAAGAAGCTGAAGTTAAGAAGCTTATGGCAGGATCAGCGGATAAGGTATTCTTAGTTGTGGATTCTATGAAGTTTGATAGAAGCTCCTTCGTAAATATAGTTGATTTTGATCAGATAGACTATTTATATACGGATGAACCATTATCAAAGAAATGGGAAAAAGTATTAAGAGAAAATGATGTTAAAGTAAATATCTGCAAAGAGTAATAAATTACTAGGTTTAAATTTTATAAAAATTTGATATAATATAAGTAATAAATGAAGATAATAAAAAAATAGGGTGTTGGTAGCACCCTATAATATACAACTTAGTTGCTTAGGCAACTAGTATCACTAAAGTTTTATTAGTAAAAAACAGTAGCTTCCGAATTGCGTGTGGGGCTACTATTTTTTTGATATTTTATCTATAAGTAGTACTATGAATGTCAATAGTGCTATTAAAAATAATCCACCAGTAAATAGCAACATTAAAACGTCATTACTCATTATGTATCACCTCCTTCAAAAGAGGTAAGTGATACCAGTAGCCCACAATCAACTGTAAATTGTACTTTTGAATTATAGCATAATTAAATTTGAAAATCTATTATTTTAATAGAGCACAATAAAAATGCATTTATGGCAGATTTGTTTCTGTTGTAAATGCATTTTTTTGTTTAAAAAGGATTAACAATATGGTTATTAATCATATTAATTTGGGTTTAGGTTGAATTTATAAAGTAAATATTTTGGAAGTGTTTAAAGTTTTATGTTGAATTTGTATCAAAAACAACATATTAAACAAAAATTATCAATTTGCAACATAAAATGTATTTTAAATGCCTTAAAAACAAGGAAAACTCTACTTTTGAGAGGAGAAAAACTATTCTTAAGTGGTTTGTATTTTAAAGAAAACTAAATTTTAACAATAATAAATAAAGAAAATATCTCACCTAATATTGACTATGAATACTTATATTGGTAAAATAAAGATAAACAAAGATAAAAACAATCATAAATACAGATAAACAGAAATAAAATCAAATAAAGGTTAATTGGGAGGGGAATTTATGTTTTCAGAATATGAAATCAAAAAACAAATTTGCGAAATAGGTAAGAGAATATACCAAAACGGCTTTGTAGCTGCTAATGATGGTAATATCTCAGTAAGAATTAATGATAAGGAAGTACTTTGTACACCAACAGGAGTTTCAAAAGGGTATATGACTCCAGATATGATTTGTAAGGTTGATATGAATGGTAATGTACTTCAAGCTAATGGAAAGTTTAAGCCATCTTCAGAAGTAAAGATGCATTTAAGAGTATATAGAGAAAGACCAGACGTAAAATCAGTAGTACACGCTCATCCACCTTATGGTACAAGCTATGCTATAGCAGGGATTCCACTAGATAAGCCAATAATGCCAGAAGCAGTTATAGCTTTAGGAGCAGTTCCAATAGCTGAATATGGTACTCCATCAACAGAAGAAATTCCAGATGCAGTAGCTAAGTATTTACAATGCTATGATGCAGTTCTTTTAGAAAACCATGGTGCATTAACTTACGGACCAGACTTAATGGCAGCATACTTCAAAATGGAATCTTTAGAATTCTATGCTAAGTTAATGTTTATCTCTAGCCAAATCGGACAACCTCAAGTATTAGACAATACTCAAGTTGATAAGTTGATAGATATAAGAAAAGCAATGAACTTAACAGGAAAACATCCAGCTTTATGCCAAAAAGGTGGAGCATGTACATGCAAAGCTAATAATGAAGAACCAGCAGTTGATGAAGATCTTATAGCTAAAATTGCTAAAGAAGTTACTTCTAAGATTTTAGGTAAATAGTGAAAAATGAGATCAAAGAGGTTTGAAGCTTTAGGAAAAAGACCTATAAATCAGGATGTTTTCATGGAAGAATGGCCTGAAAAAGGGTTTGTAGCAATGAGAAGTCCTTATGATCCAGAACCTTCGATAAAAATAGAAGGAAATGTGATAACTGAGCTTGATGGAAAGAAGAGAGAAGATTTTGACTTTCTTGATTATTTCATAGCTGATTATGCTATAGATAAGGAAATGGCTAAGGAAGCTATGGAGTTGGACTCATTATTATTTGCAAGACTTCTTGTTGACACAGTAACTCCAAGAGAGGCCATCATAAGGATAGTAAAAGGTTTTACACCGGCTAAGATATTAGAAATAGTTAATCATCTTAATGTTGTTGAAATGATGATGGCTATGCAAAAGGTTAGAGCTAGGAAAACTCCTGCTAACCAAGCACATATAACTAATTTAAAGGACAATCCTTTACTTATAGCAGCAGATGCAGCTGAAGGTGCATTAAGAGGCTTTAGGGAAGAGGAAACAACAGTTGGGATAGTTAGATATGCACCTTTTAATGCAATAGCTTTATTCATAGGTTCTCAAATAGGTAAAAAAGGAGTTTTAACTCAATGCGCCGTTGAAGAAGCTACTGAATTAGAGCTTGGGATGAGAGGATTTACAACATATGCAGAGACAATGTCTGTATATGGTACAGAAAATGTATTTATAGATGGAGATGATACTCCATATTCAAAGGCATTTTTAAATGCAGCATATGCTTCAAGAGGATTAAAAACTAGGTTTACTTCAGGTACTGGTTCAGAAGTTTTAATGGGTGATGCAGATAAAAAATCAATGCTTTATCTAGAAACAAGATGTTTGATGGTTACTAAGGGGGCTGGGTCACAAGGAATACAAAATGGTTCAGTATCTACTATAGGGGTTACCTCATCGGTACCATCAGGTATAAGAGCAGTATTAGGTGAAAATCTTATAGCAGCAATGCTTGATTTAGAAGTGGCATCATCAAATGACCAAACATTTTCTCATAGTGATATAAGAAGAACAGCGAGATTATTGATGCAATTCTTACCTGGAACAGACTTTATATTCTCAGGATATAGTGGAACACCTAACTATGACAATATGTTTGCAGGTTCAAACTTCGATGCTGAAGATTTTGATGATTACAACGTACTTCAAAGAGATTTAAGAGTTGACGGTGGATTAAGACCAGTTAAAGAAGAGGAAGTTGTAAAGGTTAGATTAAAAGCAGCAAAGGTAATTCAAGACTTGTTTAGAGAGCTTGATTTAGCAGTTGTTAAAGATGAAGAAGTTATAGCTGCAGCTTATGCACATGGAAGCAATGATGTTCCAGATAGAGATGTTATAAAGGATTTTGAAGCTATTGAACAGTTAATGAAAAAAGGTATTACAGGTATTGATATAGTAAGAGCTCTAGTAAATGCAGGGCATAGAGATGTGGCAAGTGACATATTGGAAATGCTTAAGCAAAGGGTTTCAGGAGATTATCTCCAAACATCAGCAATACTTGATGAAGAATTCAATGTAATATCTGCAATTAATAATAAAAATGATTATCTTGGACCTGGCACTGGATATAGATTAGACGGTGAAGAATGGGAAAAGGTTAAAAAATTAAATAATATTATAGATAGAAACTCCTATTAGGGTTAGGAGGTATGAGATGGACCAAAGTGTATTAGTAGAGAGAATTACACAATTAGTAATAGAAGAATTAAAAAATAATAATAAGGTATCTTTAGATAATCTATTCCAAAGGGCTATTGAAGAAAAGGAAGCAGAGATTGGTGAAGGTAAGGATGAGGTCGTAATAGGTATTAGTCCAACATTTAATCAAGAAGTAAAGCAAACTTTATCTGGAGCAAATCACAAAGATGTAATTAAAGAAATAGTTGCTGGAATTGAAGAAGAAGGCTTAAAAGCTAGAGTTATTAAAGTGTTTACAAGTGCAGATGTTGCTTTTATAGGAAAAGAAGCAGCTACACTTAGTGGCTCAGGTATAGGAATAGGTCTTCAAGCTAAAGGAACAGCAGTAATTCATCAAAAGGATTTATATCCATTAAGTAACTTAGAATTATTTCCACAAGCACCACTTATAGATTTAAAGACATATAGGAATATAGGCAAGAATGCGGCAAAGTATGCAAAGCTTGATAATCCAATACCTATAAGAGTAAAAAGTGATTGTATGAGCAGACCAAAATTTCAAGTAAAAGCAGCTCTTTTTCATATAAAAGATACTGAAAAAGTAGTAAGAGGAGCTAAATCAATAGAAATACCATTGGAGGAGCTTATATGAAATATCCATTAAGTAAAAGTGACATAGATATAAAGAGTAAAAGTGGAAAATCAATAGATCAAATAACTATTGATGAAGTTATTAATGGAAGAGTAACTGGTGAAGATATAAAGATATCTAAGGAAACATTAAGGCTTCAAGGTGAAATAGCAAGGCAAGAAGGTAGAACTCAATTAGGAGAAAATTTTGAGAGAGCTTCTGAACTTGTTGATATACCAGATGAAGAGTTACTAATTATCTATAACATGTTAAGGCCTAACAGAAGTACAAAGGAAGAACTTCTTAATAAGGCAAAAGAAATAAGAGACAAGTATAATGCTATAGCTTGTAGTAATCTTATTATGGATGCTGTAAATGTATACAGTAAGAGAGGGATATTAAAATAGGAAAAATAATATGTGGTGTAGATATTGGTAATTCATCAACAGAAGTTACTATTTGTGAGATATATGAGAGTTTAAGAAATATAAAGTATATAAGTTCAAATCGGGTAAAAACAACAGGGGTAAAAGGAACTATAGATAATGTAACAGGTGTTAGAGTTTGTATACAGGGAGCTTTAGATAAAGCAAACTTAAAAGTTAATGATATTGACCTTATAAAGATAAATGAAGCATCACCAGTTATAGGTGAAAGTGCCATGGAGACAATATCAGAAACTATAATAACAGATTCTGCAATGATTGGACATAATCCAGATACTCCAGGTGGTTTTGGGATAGCTTTTGGAGAAACAATAAAATTAGAAACATTAAGTGGAAAATACTGTGGACAAAATCATATGAACTTATGGAATAATGTGGATAAAAATAGCAATTTACCAAGTTATGAGGTTTATGAATTTGATAAAGTACAAGCTGATGATTCTAATAAGGAATATATCGTAGTTATTGATGAAAACTTTAATTATGATAATTCTTCAAAATTAATAAATAAATTAGTTGAAAATGGTGTGAATATAACAGGGGTTATATTAAAAGAAGATGAAGGTGTGCTTCTAAATAATAGGTTAGATAAAAAAATACCAGTTATAGATGAGGTGCAAAAGATAGAAAAAGTTCCCATAGGTAGAAAAGCTGCCATTGAAGTTGCAAAGCCAGGAAAAACCTTAAAGGTTTTATGTAATCCATATGGAATTGCAGGTATCTTTGGTTTAAACCCAGAGGAAACTAAGAAAATCACACCTATAGCGAAAGGGTTAATTGGACTTAGATCTGGTGTAGTTATTAGGACTCCATCAGGTGAAGTAAAAGAGCAGAAGGTTAAGGCTGGAAAGCTCAGGATAATAGGAAATAAGTCTATTGAAGAAATTGATATAAATTCTGGAGCTTACAATATCATGAGAAAATTATCACAGGTTGGTGAGATAAAGGATATTGAAGGTGAAAGAGCAACTAATATATCTTTTATGATTAAATCTATAAAAGATTCTATGGCTAAGTTAACAGGCTTAGATATGGAAAAGGTTAAAATAAAAGATTTATTGGCAATAGATACAACAGTTCCGTTAGAAATTAAAGGTGGAATAGCAGGAGAAAGCTATAGAGAAAAGGCTGTTGCAATAGCAGCTATGGTTAAAACTGAAAAACTACCACTTATGAAGATTAAAGAGGAGCTTGAAGATTACTTTAAAGTAAAGGTTGAAATTAATGGAGTTGAAGCTGTTATGGCATCAATTGGAGCATTGACTACAAGAGGGACAAAACTTCCTATAGCTATTGTAGATATGGGGGGAGGGTCCACTGATGTAGCACTGTTAGATGAAAAAGGTACAGTAAAAACTATACATCTAGCAGGAGCTGGAGAGCTAGTGACAATGATGATTAACCTAGAGCTTGGACTAAATGATAGGAACTTAGCTGAAGAGGTTAAAAAACATATAGTTGGTAAGGTTGAATCACTTTATACTCTTAGATTAGAAAATGGAGAGGTAAGATTTTACGATAAACCATTAAACTCAAAGCTTTATGGAAGAGTAGTTGTAGTAAAAGATGATGAATTGCTTCCTATATATAATGACGTAACTATAGAAAGAGTTATTAAGGTAAGGCGAAGAGCCAAGGAAGAGATTTTTATTAAAAATATAATTAGAGGATTAAAGATAGTAAGTGATATGGGAAATCTTTATTCAATACCTAATGTAGTTTTAGTAGGAGGATCAGCTTTAGATTTTGAGGTACCAGATATGGTATCTTTGGAACTTTCAAATTACGGAATTATAGCAGGGTCAGGAAATATAAGAAATACAGAAGGACCAAGACATGCAGTGTCAACAGGATTGGTGCTGGATTGGTTGGCGTAAGAGGTCGACTGCGTCGAGAGCAAAAGTGCCTACGGCAGTCCAAAAGATTTGCTACGCAAATGTCCAAAGGTTACTTTGCT